>Ga0268264_10000186_pt1 | contig 130335 bp, 111 predicted proteins | sample KBSSwiS32_FD_190357 | JGI IMG/M metagenome (GOLD analysis project Ga0268264, IMG submission 190357) | Switchgrass rhizosphere microbial communities from Kellogg Biological Station, Michigan, USA - KBS Switchgrass S3-2 (SPAdes) (version 2) | ecosystem: Host-associated > Plants > Roots >... | reverse complement strand
GTGACCCCCGATGACTATAGGTTCTCGGAGGTCTTCACCGCGGACCTCGGTTGCGGCCGCCGTGACCACTGTGTCGCGGCCGCCGTGACCCCCGATGACTATAGGTTCTCGGAGGTCTTCACCGCGGACCTCGGTTGCGGCCGCCGTGACCTAGATGAACGCCCCGACCATCGCGAGGGCGAAGGCCGGAGTCGGCGGCATCTGCTGCGCCTCGCCCTCGAGCGTGAGCGACTGCGGGCCGCCGTACTCGCCCGGACCGGCCAGCTTCACGTAGGTCTCCGAGCGACCGGTGGCCGTGCTGGAGCTCGTGTAGACGCGGATCTCGGTCGCTCCGACCTCGAAGCGGATGATGCGGTCCTGGACGGAGCCGAAGATCCGGGTCTGGCCCGCCTCGCGGGTGATGGTGAGCCGGATGTTCGACCCCACGAACTGTCCGCCCTGGAAGGTGGCGTCGATGGGAGTCGGGGTGGAGGCGCTTCCGTAGATCGATCCGCCCCAGCTTCCGTCCGAGCGCTGGTTGATTTGGACCTTCGGACCGACGACCCGGGTGGCGTTGAAGCGGGCGCCGTTCCCTGACGCAACGCGGATGCCCCCGGTGGGCTGGAAATCGGCGGCAGCGCCGGAGCCGGAGGCGCCCTCGGCGCAGGCGAGCACAAGCATCGCGAGCGAGATGAACGTGGTGCGGGTACGCATTGTCGAGACTTCCCCCTGTGACGTCCTGGGCGGACGGGTCCCCTCGGCGGCGCAGCATCGCCGAGCGGGCGGGCCGCCCACAAGCGTCAGGGCGTTCCGGCGTCCGCTGGCGCCCGTCCAGACCCGGCTGGGGCGGCCGGTCCGGGCCCGGGACCCGTCGGGACAGCGGGAGTTGTCCCCTCCGTGGCATCTGAGTCCAGGGTGAAGACCGCCCGACGCAGCGCCTCCTCCAGTGCCGCGGCCGGCGCCTCCACCGCGCTCAGCATCCGGTGGGCCGCCCGGGCGTGGCGCGTCCCGCTGTCGGCGGCGATCCGCAGCTGGGCCATCGCCTCGGCCACGTCCCGGCGAGCCTGGTCCAGCCGGGTCCGGGCCTGGAAGAAGGCCACCTCCGACTCGAGGCCCCTCAGGGTCTTGCGCTGGTCGTCGGTGATGCCGCCGAGCTTCTGCATCCGGCCCAGCGCCACCAGCCCCTGGGACAGGACGGCCGGGTCGTCGGAGACCAGCCGCGGCCGGGCCAGCCCCTCGAGGAACTGGAACAGCGCGCGGTCCATCGCGTCCCGCTCCTCGAACCGGGCCCCGTCCAGCCCTGCGGCGCCTCCGCCGAGGAGATCGAGCGGCGCATAGGCCGCGGCCAGGGCCGGGTCGGACGGGCGGTACGGCTCGGCCCCCAGCGGCAGCATGCGGCCCTTCATGACCAGGAGCTTCCCGTCCTGCTGCTGGAGGGTGAAGGTCCGGGCATTCAGCCGGCTGAGGAGGAAGCCCACCGCCCCCAGCAGCGCGAAGACGAGGAGTGTCACCACCAGCCGGGTGAAGGCACGCCCGGCGCGGCGGCCGAACGAATCCGAGGTCGAGGACATGAGGGTCTCCTGAACGCCGGTATACTCCCGAGTCGAGAACGTCGGCCTTGAACCTGACCTTCCGCCGCCTGGGCGTCACCGAGCTTCTCCCGCGCTACATCTTCGCCGAGAGCCTCTTCGTCCGAAGGCGAGTGCTCGAGGTCGGAGCGGTCTCGGCAACCGGCGGAGCGTCCGCGGAGTTCCTCGTGTCGCGCGGCGCGCGGCTGGTGGTGGCCTGCGACGACGACCTGACCGCGGTGGAGGCTGCCCAGGGGCGAGCGGGCAGCGAGCGGCTCCGCTTCCGGCCGGCGGTGTTCGACGACTTGCCGCCAGGCGGGTTCGACCTCGTGCTGGTCGCCGACCTCGCGCCGTACGTGCGCGCCCCCGCGCTCCTCGCGCAGCTGGCGGAGCAGGTGTCCGGGACCGGGGTGCTGGTGGGCGGGGTTCGCAACCCGGCGGGCCTGGCGCTCGCCCAGCTGATGGAGCCGGACGGCGACGGCGCGCCCCCGACCTACGGGCAGGTGCTGGACGCGTTCGCGGCGCACTTCCCCCACGTGGAGACCGCCACCCAGAGCCCCCTCCTCGGGTACCAGCTCGCCTTCGAGCGGAGCGAGGGGCTGCAGGTCGACGGCTCGCTCGCCGGCGCGGGCGAGGCGGCCTACTACGTCGTGCTCGCCAGCCGGGAGCGGCTGCGGGCGGTGGATCCGACCTGGGTCCAGCTGCCACCGGCGCCGCTGGCCTTCACCGGAGGACGCCTCGACGAGGCCTCCACCCGCGCCCGCGAGTGGGAGGAGCGTGCGCGGCGGCTGAAGAGCGCGCTGGGCGAGGCCCGCGAGGAGCTGGCGCAGGCGAAGAACGACCTCGAGGCGACTCACGGAGGCCTGGAGCGCGCGCGGGAGGACGCCGCCCGGGCGCAGGCCGAGGCCGAGGTTCGCGGAGCGGCCGCGCTTCACCCCGTGGTGCAGGACGAGCTGGCCGCCCGCATCCGCCGGCTGGAGTCGGAGCTGCAGCTGGCCTCCGATCGGGCTGCCGAGGCCGAGCGGCGACTGGCGTCGCGCGCCGCGGAATCGGAGGCCGCGCGGGTCCAGGAGCGGCAGCAGCAGGCCGGCGTGCTCGCGGCCCAGGAATCGGTGCGGCTCGAGCGGGCGCGGCGCGAGGAGGTGCAGCGCCAGCTGGACGACGCCCGGACCAAGCTGACCGCCGCCTACGACGAGCTGCGAGGAGTGCGCGAGGAGCTCACCCGGATCCGGACCGACGGAGAGCGGGGCAGGCTCACCCTCGAGGCGCGTGGCTCGGAGCTGGCCTCGCTCGAGGAGCGGCTGGGTCAGGCGAAGGAGCGGGAGATCCGCCTGGCCGAGCAGCACTCCCTGGTCCTCACCGCGCTCGAGGGGAGCCAGAACGAGCTGGCCCAGGCAAAGAGCCGCGCCGAGGCGGTGGAGCAGCGCTCGCAGTGGGTAGAGGCCGAGCGGGCGCGGGAGCTGCGGGCGGCGGAGGCCGATCGGCTGCGGTTCGAGGAGCAGCTGGCGCAGGCGCGCGCCACGGTGTCCGCCGCTCCGACGCCGGAGGCGCTGGAGGTGGTCAAGACCGAGCTGCTCGCGGCCTCCGGTGAGCGTGACCGCCTCGCGGACCGGGTGGTGATCCTCGAGCGACAGGAGGCCACCGCCCGGGCGACGGCCGCCGCGCTCGAGGAGCGGCTGGCGACTGCCGAGTCCGCGCTCGCCCAGGCCAACTTCCAGGCACCCGAGGACGCGGCGATCACCCAGGAGCTGGCCATCGCCCGCCAGGCACTGGAGCAGGCCCAGGCGGCGGCGGAGTCTGCCCGGGCGGAGCGAGACCGTGCGGTGGGGGCGATGACCTCCGAGGTGGAGGAGGCCCGTCTCGCGCAGGCGCGGGTGGAGGAGCGGGCCTCGAGCACCGCGGTCTTCGCCCGGGAGGCCGTCACCCGCGCCGAGCGCGCCGAGGAGACAGCCCGGACGCAGGCGCTGCGCGTCGAGGCGCTGGAGCGGACCATCGGCCAGCTCGAGCTCCAGGTCAGCCGCAGCGAGGACCTCGACGCCCAGCTCCAGTCGATGCGGGCCCGTGCCGAGGCGGAGGTGCAAGCCGAGGCCGCCCGGCAGGCGGAGCTCGCCGAGCTGAACGAGGCGCACCTCGTTCTGCAGGCAAGGGTGACGGGCCTCGAGGCGGAGGCGGCGCAGCTGGCGGACGAGGCGAGGAGCCGGCTGGCGGCGACCGAATCCGAGCTCACCGCCGCGCGCGAGCGTCTCGCGGCGCACCAGGCCTCGGGCGCTCAGCTCGTCCAGGACCGCGAGGCGGCGCTCTCGGCGGCCCACTCCGAGGTCGCCGCGGCACGCGAGCGCCTCGGCGCGCTCGAAGCGGCGGAGGCGCAGCTGAGGGGCGAGCGGGACTCGGCGTCCGCCGAGGCGGCGCGGCTCGGGGAGCGGGTCGCGGCGGTGGAGCTCCTCCTGTCCGCCGCCGAGGAGCAGCGGGCCGGGCTGACGGCCGCGCTCGAGGAGGCACGGGCCGCGACGAGCACCGCGGTGATGGGATTCGAGGCCCGCGTGGCCGCGCTCGAGGTGGAGCTGCAGCACACCGCGGGGGAGCTCGCCGAGCGGACCGATGCTCTGGCCCGGGTCGAGCCGGCGGCCCAGGCGCTGGGAAGTCTCCGCGCCGAGCACGCAGAGGCCGCTGCGCGAGCCGAGGCCTTCGGCCGGGCGCTGGAGGATTCCCGGGCGCGGGTGGACGCGCTCGAGGCGGCGCTCGCCGGGGCGGACGAGGCCCGCGCGGCGCTGCACGAGGCGGTGTCGCGCGCCCATGCGGCGGAGGCGGAGGTCGGCCCGCTCCGCGCCGAGAGAGACCTCATCGCGAGCGAGCGCGACGCCGCCTTCGAGCGACTCACGGCCGTGGAGGTCGCCGCGCAGGAGACCTCGGCACGTCTGGCCCTGGTCGAGGCCGGGCAGAGCACCGGCGAGGAGCAGGCCCGCGCGGCGAAGCAGGCCCGGGAGCAGGTCCAGGTGGAGCTCGCCCAGGAGCGCGCCCGGGCCCGGATGCGGGAAGAGGAGAAGGAATTCGCCGATGGCAGGGTGGCCGAGCTGGAGGAGCAGCTGGGCAAGATCTCCGACGATCTGGCCTCGGTGCAGTTCGAGCGTGACGCGCTCGCCGCGCAGGCCGAGCAGGCGGCGGCGCGGGAGCAGTCGCTGAGCGAGGCGCTCGAGATGGCGCGTGCCTCGGGCGAGGGCGCACCGGGAGCGCTCCAGCAGATGCTCGCCGACGCCGTCGCCGCCCGCGACGCGCTGGCCGACGAGCGAGGCCACGAGCGCGAGGAGACCAGGGCCGCGGTCGAGGCGGCCCGGGCCCAGGCGCAGGAGCTCGCCACCCGGGTCGACCAGCTGCAGCGCCGGCTGGCGACCCAGGAGGGTGAGCTGCTCACCCTCCGCCGGGCGCTGGCCCGACCCCCGCCCGGCCGCCCGGGCCAGGGGGAGACGTGAGCCGGACGCAGCGGGCCTTCAAGTACGAGGGGCTGGGCAACGACTTCGTGGTGCTCGACCGCCGCGTCTCCGGGCTGGACATCTCTCCCTCGGCGTCGCGGTCACTCTGTGACCGGCGCCGGGGGGTCGGCGCGGACGGCGTGCTGGTGCTCCTTCCCTCGAAGCGAGCCGCGGCGCGGATGGTGGTCCACAACGCCGACGGCAGCATCGCCGAGATGTGCGGCAACGGGCTGCGCTGCGTGGCCAAGCATCTCCTGGACCGGGAGCCGGGCACGGACGCGCTGGAGGTGGAGACCGGCGCCGGCGTGCTCCCGGCACGGGCGCGCCGCGCGGGCGGCGAGGTGGTGGAGGTGGAGATCGAGCTCGGTCCGGCCCGCCTCGACGCGCCCCACCTGCCCCGGGGAACCGGCGGCGGGCCGTTCGTCGCCGCGGCGATCCCGGGCGTGGACTGGCCGGGCACGGCGGTCAGCATGGGCAACCCGCATCTGGTGCTCCTCGGCGCGCCGCCGGAGGTGGTGCGCGAGCACGGACCCCGCCTCGAGCACCTTCCGGGGTTCCCCGACCGCACGAACGTCGAGGCGGTGAGCCGCGGAGCCGAGGGGCTCCGGGTGTCGGTGTGGGAGCGAGGCTCGGGGCTGACCGATGCCTGCGGGACTGGAGCGGTGGCCTCGGTCGCCGCGGCGCTCGTGGCCGGCTGGGTTCCGCCGGATGTCTTCGTTCCGGTGGAGCTCCCCGGCGGCCGGCTCACGGTCCGGGTGTCGGCGGATCTGCAGCGCACGACCTTGCGTGGCCCGGCGCGCTTCGTGTTCGCCGCCGAGCTGCCGGAGGCTCTGCTCGACTGACCCCCCGCCCGCTCCAGCTCTGGGTGGCGGAGGCCAGCGCGCCGGTGCGCGCCTGGCTCGCCGAGGAGCTGGCTCGTGCCGGGCACGAGGTCGCCTGGGCTGGAACGCCGGCCGAGCTCGAGGAGCAGGAGGGCGCCCCGGACGTCCTGGTCATCGGCACCCCCGACGCGCCTGACGTCCTCGACGCGTTCCGCGGCGGCTGTCCGGAGGTGCCCGTGGTGGCCTGGGTGGAGCCGGGCCGGCCGGTGCCGGAGCTCACGGCGCCGTTCGAGTGGACCGCCTCCACCGACGATGGAGCGCTCCTCGCGGCGGTGGAGCGTTCGGTCCCCTGGGTGAACCTGCGCCGCGAGCGTGATGCCGCCCGGGCCGAGTCCGCGGCGGCGCGCCAGGAGGCGGAGCTGCACCGGCGCGCGGCGGGGCTTCTCCGCGATCCGGACGCCGAGGGGTTCCACGAGCTCCTCCTCGCCGAGCTGCTCCGCGCGGCCGGGGCGAGCGCCGGCGCGCTGTGGCTGGCCGACGATGCCGGGCGCTTCGTGCTCCGCGCGACCGGGGGTGGCCCGGCCCGTGAGGCCTACCCCGAGCTCCTCGCCCCCGACCCCGAGGCGCGGGCGTTGCTCTCCACCGGTCGGCCCTGGGAGGTGGATGGCCCGGGCCTGTGGGTGCCGCTCAACGCGCGGGGCGAGGGACTCGCGCTGGCCCAGCTCGCGGACGCGCCGGCGGGCTTCCCCGCCGAGGCGCTGGAGTCCACGGCGGCGCTCGCCTCCGTCGGGGCGGCGGCCCTGCTCTCCGCCCGACGCTTCCACGCGCTGCAGCGGCTCGCCCTCCGCGACCCGGACTCGTCGGCCTACAACCTCGCCTACTTCACCGACGTCGCGACGAAGGAGGTGGACAAGGCCCGGCGCTACGGGCGCGGCTTCTCGCTCCTCAGCTTCGCGCTGGAAGGCCTGCCGCACCTCCGGGCCCGCGCCGGGGCCGAGCAGGCGCGGACTGCGGTGCGGGCCACCACCCGGGCCCTGGGGCGGGTGCTGCGCGAATCCGACGTGCTGGCGAAGGTGGCGGAGCAGGACTTCCTGCTCCTCCTGCCGGAGACGGATGCCTTCGGCGCGCAGGTCTTCCTCCGCCGAGCCCTGGCGGCGGCCCGCGAGGCCCCCGAGCTGCGAGCGGTGGATGGCGGGGCCCCGCTGCAGCTGACCGGAGGCGCGGCGAGCTTTCCCCGGGACGGAGAGGACCTGGACTTCCTCACCGCGGCCTGCCGGGCCCGGCTCGAGCAGCGGCGCGCCTCGCTCCATCGCCGGCTGGTGCTGGACGCGGTGGGGTTCTGGGAAGCGGTGGAGCTGCTCCTCGGCTCGCCCGACGGACCGCGACTGCCGGCCGAGGAGGGCGCCGATCCGTCGCGCCGCGGGCGCGTCCCGGAGACTCTGTTCGACGAGGTGCAGGCGGAGATCGGCCGGACCCTGCTCCGCGACCCCTCGCTGCGGAGCCTGGTGTACCTGGGCGGCGCCGAGGCCGGAGACGGGCTGCCGCTGGTCAGGACCCTCGAGCGCGTCGACGGCGAGTTCGCCCCCCGGGTCTACCTCCTCGCGCGCCGGGCGGAGGTGACGCCGCGGCCAGGGCTGACCCCGCTCGTCCTCGGCGGGGACGAGCGGCTTCTCCGCCACCAGTTCGTCCTCTGGCTCCACGGGGCGGCGGCGTACGCGCTGCTGCAGCGCCGCGGCCGGGGCGCGACCTGGGCCTTCCACTCCTCGGACGCGGCGCTGGTGGACGGCCTCGTCTCCAAGCTGCAGACCGCGTACGACCTTCAACCTTACTGAGCCCCGGGAACATGACCGCGATCCGGAAAGTCCTGCTCGCCGATCCCGACCTCGCGTCGGTCCGGGCGCTCACCCGCGCCCTGCGGCAGAAGGGCTACCAGGTTCACCACGCCCGCGACGGGGCGCGCGCGCTGGAGCTCGCGGTGCTCCGCCACCCGGATCTCGTGCTCTTCGACCACGGCTGCCCGGTGCTGGAAGCTCGCACCTTCGTGGACATCCTCCGCACCAACCCCCGCACCGAGACCATCCCGGTCGTCGTGACCGCGAGCGCGGATGAGGCGGACGAGGCGATGCGGGACGGGCCGGGTCCGCTCCTCCGGAAGCCCTACAACCTCGACGAGGTCCTCGCGCACATCGACGACCTCCTCGCGCGGGCCGACCGCGCCCGGAACGACGGCGCCGACTCCCAGGAGATCGAGGGCGCGCTGGCCCAGCTGGCGCTCCCGGACCTGCTCCAGACCCTCGCGCTCGCCCGGCGCACCGGGCGGGTGTCGCTGCGGCGAGGAAACGAGCGGGGTGAGGTGGAGCTGGTCGAGGGGCGGACGGTGGACGCGCGTGCCGGCGCGGTCGAGGGAGAGAAGGCCCTCTTCCGCCTCCTGGAGTGGGCCGAGGGGACGTTCTCCTTCACGCCCGGACCGCCGTCCCCGGAGGCGCGCATCGACCGGGGCACGGACGAGCTGCTCCTCGAGGCGGCGCGGCAGACCGACGAGTGCCGGCGGCTCATGGCGGCCCTCCCCGAGCCGGCGACCCGCTGGGGCCAGTCGCCCGGGGCGACGCTGCGCGCGGTCCCGCCGCTCGCCCGCGAGGTGCTCGGCCGGCTGGAGGCGCCCCGGAGCACGGCGGAGCTCCTCGACGAGATGGAGGCCGCGGATCTGGCGGTGCTCCAGGCGCTGGCGATGCTCCACGGCGAGGGGCTCGTCGTCCCGGTGGACGTCGACGCGCCGCCGGCGCCGGAGCCGCTGCTCACCGCCGCCGAGGCCCACGCGGTGCGGGCCCGCGCCCAGCGGGGGCGGAGCAGCTCGCGAGGCCAGGTGGTGAAGGTGCTCGTCGGAGCGCGCGACGGCTCCGCGGCCCGCGAGGCGCTCGCGGGGCTGCCGCTGCTCGCGCCGGAGGGAGCGCTGGTCGAGGCGCTGGGCACGGTGGCCGAGCTGGAGGTGGCCGAGGGGCTTCTCCTTCACTTCTGCGTCGTTCCCCCCGGCGAGCTGGGCCGGCCGCTGTGGCGCCCGTTCACCTCCGACGCGGCGGGGCTCGTCCTGACCGAGCCGTCGGCCGCGCTCCTGGCGCAGGCCCGCTTCGTCGCCGAGGAGCAGCGCACCGCGCTGGCGGTGCTGGGCCCGTCCTGCCCGGAGGAGCTCGCCCGCCGCGGTGCCGCAGCGCATCCGGGCGCCCGCGAGGCGGTGCGCGCGGTGCTGCTCACCTTCGCCGGCCTCTCCGCCTAGCGGCGGCGAGGACGCCGCCCCAGCGCCTCGGGCATGCCCGGGACGCGAAGGAGCAGGGCGTACTCCTCGCCGCTGAGGAAGGCGGTGCGGCGCCCCGCGAGGTCGTCGAACCGGAGCTCCACCCGGAGGTCGCCCTCCGTTCCCTCCTCGCGGACTTGCGGGGGCGTGCCGCGCTCCAGACACCGCCGGACATCGCGGGCGAGCCCGCGGAGCCGCCGGGCGAGGGTGAGCGCGCGCTTCCCCTCGGGCGTCTCGAAGGTGTGGAAGTGCCTGTTGCGCGACAGCGGCAGGGAGGGCTCGAGGAGCCGTTCCACGAGGCGGCGGACGAAAGAATCCATCATCGGAGAGGCGCGTTCCGGGGAGGCAGCGTAGCAACGGCGCTGGACCCCTGCCCGTCCCCGGGCCGGGGCGTTCCCACCCTCACGCGTGCGCGGCCGGCTGCTCTCCTGCCACCGCCGCGGTCGCGGAGGGGACCCGCAGATGGAAGACGGTTCCCGACGGTCCGGTGCGCTCGCACCCCAGCGCGCCCCCGTGGGCCTCGAGGATCTGCCGGCTCAGCGCCAGCCCGAGCCCGGTGCCGTGGCGCTTGGTGGTGAAGAGCGGATCGAAGAGATGGGGACGGGCCTCCTCGGGGATGCCGTGCCCGGTGTCCTCCACGCGGACGTGCACCGCCCCGTCCTCGGCCGAGGTGGAGAGCTGCAGCGTGCCGCCTCCCTCCATCGCCTCGCGCGCGTTCCGGACCAGGTTGAGCAGCACCTGTCGGAGCTGCCCCTCGTCCACCAGCGCCCGCGGAAGCCCGGGGTCGAGCCGCCGCTCCACCCGGATGCCTGCACGACCCAGCTCTCCGGCGGCGAAGTCCAGCACCGCGTCCACGATGCCGTTCACGTCCTCGGAGGCAAGCGACGGGGCAGGGGAGCGCGCCATGCGGAGGTACCGCTCGGTGGTCTCGGTCAGCCGGTCGACCTCGCGGATGACGGCCTGGAGCAGCGCCTTGACCTCGTCCGCCTCGGCGCCGGACCCGAACCGCGCGTGGGCGAGCGCGTCCTGGAGCATCTCCACGTTGAGGCCAATGGAGGAGAGGGGGTTTCGCACCTCGTGGGCGACCTGTGCCGAGACCCGGCCGACCGCGGCGAGCCGCTCGGCGCGGAGCAGCGCCTGCTGCTGCCGGGCGAGCGCGAGCTCCCGCTCCTCCAGCGCCCGGGTCATGGCGTCGAACTCCCGCCCGAGCTGGGAGATCTCGTCGTCGCCGGGGATGTTCAGCTGACCGGTGTAGTCGCCACGCCGGATGCGGCCCACGCCGGCGATGAGCGCCCGCACCGGGCGGAGGCTCCGCGCGGAGAGGGCGGTCGCGAGCAGCCCGACGGCGATGGCCACCACCGAGAACCCGATGAGCAGCACCCCCCGGCGCCGATCGCGTCGCTCGGCCTCCTCCACCACCGCCCGGGTCCTCGTGTCGAGCGAGGCCCGCAGCGCCCGCAGCTCACGGGAGAGCGAGTCCTGCGCGCTGGCGAGTGTCCGCTGCGCCTCCGGTGACGGTGACTCGGACCAGGTGCCGGGCGTCGTGCGCTCCACCACCTCCAGATCGCGCGCGACGTGCTCGACCCGGGACTGCACCGAGTCGAGGAAGGCCCGCTCGGAGGCGGGGGCGGTGGCGCGGAGCGAGGAGAGCGTCGTCTCGAGCGAGGTGAGCCTCGCGTGGAGGAGCGGCGGATAGGTGAGCGGAGCCAGGCGAGCCAGCGCGGCCCGGGTCTGCGGGTCGGCCTCGGCGCTGATCTGCGCCGCCTCCTGGGCCTGGTTGCGCTCGAAGGACTCCAGCGCCGCGGCGTCCTGGGTGAGCGGCAGGTAGCCCTGGCTCACCAGGCGGATCTCCTGCTGGTTCCGGTGCAGCTCGCTGACGCTGAAGAGGATGAGGAGGCCGAAGGTGACGAGCACCACCGCGTGGCCGAGGAAGATGCGGGTGGCCAGGGACACCCGCGGCTGCCGGCCCGGGAGTGGATGCGCGGCGGTCAGCCCGCCTTCTCCACGTGCTGGGCGGCCTCGAGCGAGGCCTCCGCTCCGGCGCCGTTCTCGGCGGCCGGCGGCGTCGTTCCCGCCCCGGTACCGGAGTCGGCGTGCTCGGTGTGCTCCGGTGGCCGGGTGCGCCGGGCGATCTCGGCCGCCTCTGCCGCGGCGCGCTCCTCCACCGAACGGTCCGAGGCGGCGACCTCGTCGGCGGTGAGCTCGGTCCGGTCGGCGGCGATGCCGCTCTTCTTCTCTAGATCTCGGATGGCGCGACGGAGCAGATCGCGCTCCAGCAGGGTGCGGTTGAGCCGCTTCTCCAGCGCCTTGAACTTGTCCTTCAGAAGGTCGAGCTCGCCCTTGATGACGGTGTAGACCCGTCCCTGGGTCTCGGTGCGACCCTTCAGCCGGCGCACCTCGGCCGAGAGCTCCTGGGAGCGCGAGCGCTCGCGGTTGGCCAGGTGCTCGAGCCGCTCCATCTTCTCGCGGTCGGTGTCGGACAGCTCGCGGAAGCGCCGGGGCTCGGGTGGGGGCGGCGCCACGGCCGGAGCGGGTGCGGCCGGCACCGGAGCCTGCGCCGGGGGTGGCCGCCGCGTCCGGAAGGCCTCGGCCTCGCTCCTGAGCCGGCCGACGTCGGCGAGCGCGGACGCGAGCTCGCCCCGGACCACCTCCAGCTGCTGGGAGGCGGACCGCTCCACCTCGGCACGGGCCTTGGCCAGGTCGGCCCCGCCCTTCTCCAGCTCGCGCTGATCGTGAAGCCTCTTCCGGGTCTGCTTCAGCTCGCCCCGGAGCTCGGTCACGGTGCCTCTCAGCTCGTCGACCTCGCGGCGCCGCTTCTCCAGCTCGGGGTCAAGTCCGCCGCGCGGGACCGGCGCGGCACCGGCGACGGCGGGCGCCGCCGGCGCGGCGCGAGCGTGGGCGTGGGGCGGAGCACCCCGTCCGAAGATGAGGAGCCCGAGGCAGACGACGAGAGCGATGCTGACGAGGACGAGCAGTGTGGGAAGCATGGGGCCTTCTCTGGAAGGTCCTTTAGCATGGCCATGGCATGCTCCACTCCACCCACCGGCTCCTCCTCGTCGCCTTCCTCGGGGCCCTCGTCCTCTTCGCGACCACGGTGACGCCGGCGCTGTTCGCCACCGTCCCTCCGTCGAGTGCCGCCCGGGTGGTCGGCCGGGTGCTCCCCGTGCTCGACGCGGCCGGGTTGCTGCTCGGGCTGGCAGCGGTGGCGCTCGGGGCCACGGGTCGCTCGGGGCGTCCGGCGCTCCTGCTGGGCGGCGTCCTCGCCGCCCTCGCCGCGACCAGCCTCTTCGTGGTGACGCCGGAGATCGCGAGCATCCGCCGGGCGACCGGCGATGTGCTCTCGCACCTGCCGCCGACCGACCCTGCGCGCCGCCGCTTCGGCATGCTCCACGGGCTGTCCACCGTGCTCTTCGGCCTGCAGGCGGTGATGGCCGTCGCCCTGGTCGTGCTCCGGCCGGACCGGTCAGCCCCTAGAGGTAGAAGCGGTCGGTGACTCCGGCGGTCCGGGTGAGGATGGCAGTCCACCCCAGAAGCGTGTCCACCCGCCCCTCGGCCTGCGCCGGGGTGAGCCCGAGCGCGGCCAGACTCCCCGTGCAGGCCACGAGCGTCACCGGGTCGGCGTCGCGGAGGTGGCCGAGCAGCGACCGCAGGCTCGGAAGCCCGCGTGCCTCGAAGCGCGACGCCACGTCCTCCCGCTCGGGAAAATCCGGTTCGTCCAACCGGTCGGTCAGTAGGCGTTCCAGTGCCCACCAGAAGAAATAGACGTCCACCCGGCGCCCCAGGGCAGCTCCGGAAGCCGCGATGGACAGGCCTTGATGCAGCCTGTCATAGGCGCCACTGTGTAGGAAAATCGCGAGCGTAGCGCCATCGGAGGAGGCAGACACACAGGGCAAATACCCTGGATCGCCTTGCGCATGAAAGACCTGGCTGGTACTCCCCCCAGACCCCGGATGCCAGAGGCCCACACAGCGCGGCGCAAGGACGCCCACCTCGATCTGTGCGCGCAAGGGGACGTGGAACCGGACGGGAACTCGACGCTCCTCGACTGCGTGAACCTGGTCCACAACGCGCTCCCCGAGCTGGCCCTGGAGGAGGTGGAGCTGACCCTCACCCTCTGGGGGAAGGTCCTCCGCGCCCCCCTTCTCGTCACCGGCATGACCGGCGGCACCGACCGTGCGCGCGAGGTCAACCGGGACCTCGCCCAGGTGGCCGAACGCCACGGGTTGGCCTTCGGCGTGGGCAGTCAGCGCGCCATGGCCGAGCACCCGGAGCTGAAGAGCACCTTCCAGGTCCGCGACGTCGCCCCGCACGTGCTCCTCGTCGGGAACATCGGCCTGAAGCAGGCCATCGCCATGGGCGTGGCCGGCGTGCGGCGACTGGTGGATGACATCGACGCGGACGGGCTCGCGCTGCACCTCAATGCCGCGCAGGAGCTCAGCCAGCCCGAGGGAGACCGCGACTTTCGCGGCGGCTACAGCCTGGTGCAGGCGCTGGCCTCGGCCTTCGGCGACCGCTTCCTGGTCAAGGAGACCGGTTGCGGCATCGCGCCCGCGGTGGCGCGGCGACTGGTCGACTGTGGCGTCCGCACCATCGACGTGAGCGGTCTCGGCGGAACCAGCTGGGTGCGGGTGGAGCAGCTCCGCGCCTCGGGCCAGATGGCCGAGCTGGGCGCCCTCTTCTCCTCGTGGGGGATCCCCACGGCGGCCGCGGTGGCGAGCGTGCGGCGGGCGGTGGGCCCGTCGGTGAAGCTCATCGCCTCGGGTGGAATTCGCGATGGCCTGGACGTTGCGAAGGTCCTGGCGATCGGCGCGGATCTGGCGGGCATGGCACTGCCGCTGTTCCGTGCACAGCAAGCGGGCGGCGTGGCCGGCGCCGACGCGGCAGTGCGGACCGTGGTCGCAGGACTGCGGCAAGCGCTGCTGTTGACCTCGAGCCGGACCGTGGCCGACCTGCGGAGAAGCCCGCGGGTGGTGACGGCTCCGCTGAAGGACTGGATGGAGTCGCTGTGAAACAGGGAACGGGGGCAGTGCTGCGGGTGGACTCGGACGCCGAGGGGCCGGCCCCCTCCTCGCGATTCCCCGGGTTCCACAAGCTGACGCTGGAACAGCGCCTCGCCGAGCTGGCACGGCGTCACGGGCTGTCCAGCGAGGACCTGGAGCTCTTGCGCAGCGCCCACACCCTGCCGCTGGGCACGGCGAACACCATGATCGAGAACGCGATAGGGACGTTCTCCCTCCCTCTCGGCCTGGGGCTCAACCTCCAGGTGAACGGCCGCGACTACATCGTCCCGATGGCGGTCGAGGAGCCCTCGGTGGTCGCCGCGGTCTCCTTCGCCGCGAAGATCGTTCGCGAGGCGGGTGGCTTCACCGCCGACGCAGACGATCCGCTGATGATCGGCCAGGTGCAGGTCACCCGCTACGGTGACCCCACCATCGCCGCCGAGAAGATCCGCGCCCACAAGGAGCAGATCCTCGCGCTGGCCAACAGCTTCCACCCCTCGATGCAGCGCCGCGGTGGTGGGGCACGCGACGTCGAGGTGCGCCTGCTGCCGGCGCCCGAGGGCAGCAAGGGCGAGCCGCTGCTCGTCGTCCACCTGGTCATCGACACCCAGGAGGCGATGGGGGCCAACCTCATCAACACCATGGCCGAGGGGGTGGCGCCGCTCATCGAGCAGATCACCGGCGGCCACGTCTATCTGCGCATCCTCAGCAACCTCGCCGACCGGCGCCTGGCCCGGGCGAGCTGCCAGATCCCGCTCGCCGCGCTCGCGGACTTCGACCTGCCAGGCCCGGTGATCGCCGAGGGCATCAGCCAGGCGAGCCGCTTCGCCCGGGCCGACCCCTACCGTGCCGCGACCCACAACAAGGGAATCATGAACGGCATCGACGCGGTGGCCATCGCCACCGGTCAGGACTGGCGCGCGATCGAGGCCGGGGCCCACGCCTTCGCCTGCCGCGACGGCCAGTACCGTCCGCTCTCCCAGTGGTACGTCGAGGACAGCCACCTCGTCGGCCGGATCGAGCTGCCGCTCGCGCTCGGCACGGTGGGCGGACCGATCAAGATTCACCCCGGCGTGCAGCTGGCGCTGAAGCTCATGGGCACCCACGGGGCCCGCGAGATGAGCATGGTCTTCGCCGCCGTCGGGCTCGCGCAGAACTTCGCCGCCATCCGGGCGCTCGGCTCGATCGGCATCCAGAAGGGGCACATGGCCCTCCACGCCCGCTGCGTCGCGGTGACCGCCGGCGCCCGCGGGGACCACGTGGAGAAGGTGGCGCACCTCCTGGTGAAGAGCGGCACGGTCAAGGTGGACAAGGCGCGGGAGATCCTCGCCTCGCTCGGACCCGCCGACGCGCACGGGCTGCCCGAGCGGTCGTGAACTCCGCTGCACGCGCCGCTCGCCGTGGCGCGACGCCGGCCCGAGCGCCGCACCGGCGCGCCGAGCCCGAGGCCTTCGGCCCGGGCAAGGTCATCCTCCTCGGCGAGCACGCGGTGGTCTACGGCCACCCGGCGCTCGCCGTGCCGCTCTCGCTCGGCGTGACGGCGCGGGGGACGCCCGCGGCCCGCTGCGAGCTGGGCGGACTGCCGGATCTCACCGCCCCGCAGCGGCGGATGCTCGACGCCGCCTTCGACGCGGTGGCCTCCGCGACCGGACGCCCCCCGCTGCGGATCTCCCTGTCGTCCACGCTTCCGGTCTCCATGGGGCTGGGGAGCTCGGCGGCCCTCGCCGTCGCGGTGTCGCGGCTGCTCCTCGATGCGTCGGGGAAGAGGCCCACCCCATCGAAGGTGCTGGCGCTCGCGCTGCGCATGGAGCAGGCGTTCCACGGGACGCCGTCCGGCGTGGACCACACGGTGAGCGCCCACGGCGCGCCCTTGCTCTACCGCCGTCCGGCGCCGGGGCGTCCGGGCCGGGTGCGGCGGGTCCGGATCGGCGCACGGGCGACGCTGGTCCTCGCGCTGGTGGGGCCGCGCCGGGGAACGCAGGAGACCGTGGCCGCGCTCCGCCGCCGCGCCGCCCGGTGGCCGGAGCGCTACGGCCGGCTGTTCCAGCAGATGGGCCGGCTCGCGCTGGAGGGAACGGCCGCGCTGGAGGACGGAGATCTCGAATCGCTCGGGGACGCGATGAACGTCAACCACGGGCTCCTCGCGGCGGCCGGCGTGAGCTCTCCTGCGCTGGACACGGCGGTGGACGCGCTCCGCCGCGCCGGAGCGCTGGGGGCGAAGCTCACCGGCGCCGGCGGGGACGGCGGGGCGGTGGTCGCGCTGTTCCGGAAGCCGCCGGTCGCCGGGACGCTGGAGCACACCGGCCTCGGCGTGCTCACCTCCGAGCTGGAGCCCACCGCATGAGCCCCTCGCGAGCGACCGCGCGCGCCCATCCGAACATCGCGCTGGTGAAGTACTGGGGGAAGCGGGACGCGGTTCGCATCCTGCCGCACCAGTCGAGCCTCTCGGTCACCCTGGCCCCCCTGGAGGTGGTGACCACCGTCGAGTTCGGCGCGCCGACGGACTCGGTGGTGCTGCACGGCAGCGAGGCCCGGGGCAAGGAGCGCTCGCGGGTGCTCGGCCTCCTCGAGCGGGTGCGGAGCGAGACGACGCGGGCGCTCGGACCGGTCCGGGTCGACTCGCGCGGGAACTTCCCGATGGCCGCGGGCCTCGCCTCGAGCGCCGCCGGGTTCGCCGCGCTGGCGCTGGCCGGGCGCGCGGCGGCGGGCCTGTCCACCGACCCGGCCGCGATCTCCCGGCTCGCACGGGAGGGCAGCGGCTCGGCTTGCCGGAGCGTGCAGGGCGGGGTGTGCATCTGGCATCGCGGCACCCGCGAGGACGGGGCGGACAGCGTCGCCACCCAGGCCTTCCCGGAGGGCCACTGGCCGGAGCTGCGCCTGCTGGTCGCGGTGCTGAGCCGCGCCGAGAAGGAGGTCGGCAGCCGGGACGGGATGGCCCAGACGGTGGAGACGTCTCCCTACTACCCGGCCTGGGTGAAGGACGCCGAGGCGGAGATCCCCCGCGCCACCGCCGCGATCGCCGCCCGGGAACTCGAGGCGCTCGGTGCCCTGTCCGAGCGGAACGCCTGGAGGATGCACGCCACCGCGTTCGCCGCCGATCCGCCGCTCTGCTACCTCCTGCCGGGCACGCTCGCGCTCATCCTCGCGCTGCCGGCCGCGCGCCGCCGCGGAGTCCCGGTGTGGTTCACCCTCGACGCCGGGCCCAACCCGGTGCTCCTCACCCTGGCCTCGCACGAGGCGGAAGTGGAGCGGCTGGCCCGCGAGGCCGGCGCGCTGGAGGTGGTGCGTTGCCGCCCCGGCGGTGACGCCCGGCTCGTCGAGCCCTAGGAGAACGCGTGGAGACCTGCCTCTCGGCCCCAGGCAAGCTCTTCCTCTCCGGGGAGTATGCCGTCCTCTGGGGTGGGACCGCCCGGCTGGCCGGAGTCGGCCCACGGGCCTGGGCCCTCGCGCGGACCCGCGAGGACCGCGAGGTCCACCTCGTCCTGGCCGAGGGGCGGATCGTCGGGACGGTGACGCCGCTCGGCGTGCGCTGGGGGAGCGAGCCCACCGAGCCCTTCGCCTTCGCCGCCCGCGCGCTCGACGTCGTGGTGCGGGCGCGGGGCCGGGAGTCGCTGGGGCTGGAGGTCGCGCTGTCGGCCACGCCGCCCGGCCCGGGCGGGCACAAGCTCGGACTGGGGAGCTCGGCCCGGGCGGTGGTGCTGGCGACGGAGTGCGCGGCGCGCCTCCTGGAGGTGCGTCCGCCGCTGGCGCTGGCGATGCTCGCTCACGCCGAGGCCCAGGGAGGGAAGGGAAGCGGCGGGGACGTGGCAGCGTGCAGCGCGGGCGGGCTGCTCCGCTACCGGCGCTGGCCGCTCGAGCGGGTGACGGCGGCGGTGTCGCTCTCGCTCGGGCTCGCGGCGGCCGGAGCGCCGGACGTGGTGCGCCTCGGGAGCACGTCGCTCCCGGCGAGCTATGCCTTCAGCGGCCAGAGCGCCTCCACCCGGGGGATGATCGGCAAGGTGGAGGCGGTGCTGGAGGGCGCGGCACGGCAGCGCTTCGTCGAGTCCAGCGACGAGCTCGGCCGGGAGCTGGAGGACGGGCTCCGCGGCTCGCGCTTCGCTCAGCTCGACGAGGCCTGCCAGGGGCTGGAGCAGCTGCTGGAGTCGCTGCCCGGCGTGGGCACCCCGGGGACGGCGCGCATCCTCGCCCTCGCCCGGACCGCGGGAAGCACCGGGAAGGTGAGCGGAGCCGGGGGAGGCGACGGCTGCGTGCTGTTCTCGCCCGACGAGGACGCGCGGCGCGCGCTCCTCGCCGCGCTCGGCCACCGGGGCTTCGTGGCGGTGCCGCTGTCGTTCGAGCACGGCGTGCGGGCGGAGATCTCGACGCCCTCCGAGCTCCGCGCCTGGCTCACCGCCTGAACGTCCCCCGCGCGGCGGTCATCCCTCCTCGGCCGCGACCTCTGCGGCGGGCTCCGTGTCCGTCGTCGGCCGGAGGAGCGTCTGCACCGCGAGCCGGCCGACGCGCCTGCCCAGGCGCCGGCCCTCCTCGGAGGAGGTCCGCCAGTGCACGCCGCCCCAGACCCGCGCGTCGACCACGCCCTGGGCCACCTCCCGCACGCTCGCCGCACGGATGACGACACCGGGAGCCGATGCGCTGCTCAGCTCGAGCGTCACGCCCGGAGCACGGCCGAAGAGTCGCTCGAGCACCGCCTCGGCCGCGCCGGCGCACGCCGAGTGCCCGGCCGGATAGTCGGGGAAGGGCGGGGTGGCGATGAGCGGGGTCCAGCCCGGGTCGGCCGGCGTCCGCGGATTCCCGTGACCGTCGGCGGCACGGATGGCGGTGACCGGCCGCCACTGCCCGTAGGCGTACTTGGCGTCCCAGGTGGCGATGAACGCGTCGGCCAGGGCCAGGTGGAGGAGGGCGAGCACGCGCGCGGTCGCGGCCCGTCCCGTTCTCGCCGCGACCACGAGCTGTCGCCCGACCGGGTTCCAGACCTGCGGCGCAGTCGCGACCCAGAGCTGGGCGAGGGCGGTCTGCCGCGGCGTCCGCGTGGTGCTGCTCGCCGAGCCCACCGCTTGGATCTCCCGGAAGTCGGTCGCGTACTGCCGGCTGCCGAGCGAGGGCGGCGGGCCGGGGCGGAACTGCGACGGCGTGTGGAGCACGAAGGGAACGACGCTTCCCCACCCCGGATCCAGCGCGGGGCGCAGCGCCGGTGGCGTCGGTTGCCACGCCCCGGGCCCGGAGCCGGGGGTGTACGGCGCGGCGATGGCCTCCGCGACGCCGTCCGAGCTCCGCAGCGACAGGAGCCGTCCGGCCACCTCGACCCCGACTGCGGTGCCCGCCTGGCGTGCCGGTCCCTCGGGGAGCCGGCTCAGCGACTGCGCGGCGAGGGCATCGAGCGTCGAGGCCTGCTCCGGGTACAGCTGGACCAGCGCGTGGTGAGCGGCGCCGATGACCGCGGCCTCGGGCGAGGCGCCGGGCGGCGGGCAGACGCGGGCGGCGTAGGCCCGGAACTCGTGCTCGAAGGCATTGGCCGCGTCGAACATCGCCGCGTGGACGACGGCCAGGTTGCGCGCCTCGAGCGGTGGATTGAACGCGGCCGCGGCGGCGGTGCGCAGCGCGACGTCGTTCCACTCCAGCACCGGGTCGGCCGGTGCCGAGGAGGCGGCGGGTGGGCTCAGCGCGGCGGCGAGGACGAAGGCTCGAAGCAGGGCGTGCATGAAGGACTCCGGGGTGGGTGCCCGCATCCGTCGCGCGGAGACCGCCCTTTCCGAAACTATGGAATCCGTACTGTCCCGCGGGCCAGGCAGGTCCGTATGGTACGGCCGCCATGCGGAAGAAGAGCTACGGGCAGTTCTGCCCGGTGGCAAAGGCATCGGAGCTGCTGGCCGAGCGGTGGATGCCGCTCGTCCTCCGCGAGCTGCTCGAGGGCAGCCGGCACTACGGCCAGCTCCGCCGCGGCATCCCGCTCATCTCCCCGGCGATGCTCTCCACCCGCCTCCGCGAGCTGGTGGATGCCGGGGTGGTGGAGCGCACGCCCGACCCCGCCGGGCGCGCCGAGTACCGCCTGACCGAGGCGGGCGAGGAGCTGCGGCCGGTCATCCGCGCGCTCGGCATCTGGGGGCAGCGCTGGGCGCAGCGCGAGCTGAAGCGGGAGCAGCTCGACCCCGAGCTGCTGGTCTGGGTCATGCGACGGAGGCTGGATCGCGAGCAGCTCGGCGTGCCGCGGGCGGTGCTGGAGGTCGAGTTTCCGGAGGTCCCGCTCAAGCACCGCCGCTTCTGGTTCCTGGTGGAGCCCGCCGGGGTGGATCTTTGCGTGAAGCACCCGGGACGGCCGGTGGACCTCTCGGTGTGCACCAGCGTTCGCACGCTGACCCAGGTGTTCCTCGGACAGCTCGATCCGGCCTCGGCGGTGCGCTCCGGGGACATCGTCCTCGCCGGCTCGCAGACCCTGGCGCAGACCTTCTCCCGCTGGTGCCCGCGGAGCCGCTTCGCGGAGCACGCCCGGCCCGCGGCCGCTCAGAAGAGCTGACCGAAGGCGACGTAGATGCCGGTCCGCTTGGTGTCGAGGTCGAAGCCGAAGTCGGCGCGGATGACGGCGGCCCGCCGCATCAGCCGCAGCCCGCCGCCGGCCCCGCTGTGCCACTGCGCGGAATCGAAGAACTTCCCGTCCGGCTGACCGGGCTGCCAGACGCGCCCGGTGTCGAGGAAGCCCGAGAGGCCGATCTGCAGCGGCGCCGGTCCCCAGGGAATCTCCACCGTGGCCCAGCGCAGCTCGACGTTGCCCAGCACCTTGGTGTTTCCGCCGTAGCGGTTCCGGGGGACGCCGCGCACCGTGTCCAGGCCCCCGAGGCCCTCGACGCTGGCGATGCCGCCGAGCTGGTTCCACTCCCAGAAGGGAACGTCGCCCCAGAGGTGGTCCGCCTCTCCGTGAAGCGCGAGCACGAGCCGCGGCGTCCAGAGCGAGAAGAAGATGCGGGTGCCGAAGGTCACGCCCTGGTAGCTGAACTGGCTCGCGGTCCACGGCCGCGCCATGCGCCCGGCGACCTGCACCAGGAAGCCCGAGTGGGTGTTCTGCTCGTCGTCGCGGGTGTCGAAGAGGACGCCGGCGAACGCCCCCCCATTGCGGCCGCCGGTCACCCCGTTGGGACGCTCCATGTCGAGGTTCGATCCCGCGTAGGGGGTGATCCAGAAGTAGCGGTACTGGTAGCCGGCGTAGAGCGTCAGCGGCGACTGGTCGCCGAACGGCTTGATGCGGAAGCGCAGCCACTCCCAGGTCCAGGCGTTGGTGTAGCCGAAGAACTTGTCCGGTCCCTGGAGGTACTGGCCGGGGAAGGTGTGGTTCCCCGGGCCGTAGTAGGGGGCGTACGGATCCTTGTGGAACTCGACGTGTGCCTCGACGCGCACCGGCCCGAAGAAGTGCGGCGCGTCCCAGGTGATGTAGTGCCCCTGGAAGCCGGTCGTGGTGGCGAAGAACTGCGCGGTGAGGCCGTGCCGGTAGGGACGGAAGTCCTTCCCGTACACGTAGGCCAGGAGCACCAGGCCGAGGCCGAAGCCGGTGTCGGAGTTGAAGCTCGCGACCGGGATGGGGATGACGTCGAAGCCCTCGTCCTTGGAGGGCCCGCGGAGCGACTCCGGGTCGGGAGGGGCGATGGCGAAGTCGCCGGGCAGGATGCTCTGGCGCGCGCGGCCGCCCGGGTCGGCGAGGCTGAAGTCCTCGGGGCGCACGAGGGACGGGGAAGGCCCGGGGGTCTCCACGGGAGCGGAGGTCGCCGGGGCGGGTGAGCTCGGGGGAGGGCCGGGTTCGGAGGCTTGCGCAAGCAGGACCAGCAGGAGAAGGCGCACGGACCCGCCAAGCTAGGCACTGCTCCTCGCCGCGGACCGGCCGGAGCCCCGCATGTCGACGGCCAGACAGTGTCAGACGTCGCGTGCGGGGACTGCGGGCGGGGAGGTCACCTCGGCAGGGAGCGGCTCGCTCTCCGGGACCTCTCCCCAGGCCCCGTTGGCCACGCAGATCTTCCCCACCAGCGCGAAACTGGCGCCGAGGGTGAAGACGGGCCCCCAGGCGCCGAAACCGAGATCGCCGTAGCCCTGGAGCACGTAGGCGATCTGCACCGCCACCGCCCCCAGCGCCGCCACCCGATCCCGCGGGTTGCGCGAGAAGCGGTACGCCCGGACGGAGAAGAACATGCCCACCGGAAACACCGCCCAGATGAGGCTGAAGCCGACGATCCCCCCGAAGGCCCAGAGGCCGAGCACGCTGTTGTGCGGCACGTAGGGTTCGAGCTCGTAGAACTTGGTCACGTCGGGCAGCTTGACCTTCTGGATGAAGGGCCGACCGAACCCCGAGCCGAGCAGCGGGGACTGCGAGTAGGTGTAGATGAGGTCGTAGTTCTCCCAGTCGCGCCAAAGCGTCGAGGTGTTCACTTCGGAGTCGGTCAAGGAGCGGATCTTCTTCACCGGGGCGAATACCACCGACTCCGAGCCCCAGCCGACGGCGCCGTAGAGCAGCAGCGGGACCGCGGCCTTCAGGGTGAGCCTCGCCACCCTCTTCTTCAGGCGGGTCCAGGGGGTGATGAGCCAGAAGGCGAACGCGACCAGCCCCAGCTCGGCCCATACCAGGCGCCGGGCGTTGGCCTGGATGGCCCAGAGGAAGATGGGTCCGAGGATCAGCACCAGGCCGAGGGTCCGCTTGCGGGGGACCTCCAGGAGCAGCGCACCGAGGATCGCCACGCAGGTGGTGAAGAGCACCGAGTCGTGGTGGGTGGTGGCGTGGGGAAGCAGGTCAATGGATGGGTACATCCACCGGAAGGTGATGGCCTCCAGCGCCCGGAATACCCCGACCCCGAGAATGATCTTGCCGACGACGCGCGCGTCTGCGGGCCCCCGGAGGCCCTGCTTCATGAGCAGGTAGACGATGGGGATGTAGATCCACCGGTTCATCTGCCAGAGCGCGAACCGGGAGCTCCCCCCCTGCGCCAGGCCGAACGCCGCCATCCACACCACTGCGGCGACGGTGAGCCAGGCGAAGGTGGTGATGGGTGGTGGGGCGTCCACCCACCCCTTGCTGTCCAGAGTGGAGTGGTGGGTGTGCCGGTAGACGATGACCGCGAACAGCAGGAGCGCCAGGAGGTCGAATCCGCTCATCACCAGCGGTCCGAACGGGATGACCCCGCTCAGCTTCCCCCAGAGCACCCGGCCCAAGAGGTTCCAGGGCGTCTTGATCAACCCGGCGCCGAAGGCGTCCCCGGGGGCCTCCACTGCCCAGGCGAGGAGGAGGAGGACGAGCACCGTGCTGCGGAGAGGCAGGTACCAGATCGCCCAGAGGAGCAGCGCCAGCAGCACGGGGGTGAGCGCCAGGATCAGGCTCCCGTTCCCCGCGACGAGCGCGGCCACCGTCGCCAGGCCGAGGCCCGCGGTCACCACGGCAGGCGCCCAGGTCCGCGAGGTCGCTCCGGCAGCGACGGGCTTCACGGTGTCCATGGGTCAGACCATCCGCGGGTAGATGACCAGGAGGAAGATGGCGTAGGCGATCTCGACCAGCGCCATGGTTCCCAGGGCCGAGAGCAGGGCCCGCCGTGGATCTTTCCCCCGTGCCGCATAGGCCGGGACGATGAAGGTCGCCAGGACGATGGAGAGGAGGAGGAACTTCAGCACGGCCGACGGAAGCCTAGCACCGGAGGGCCCCCCTGGGCTCCGGGCACCGACCCTGGCAGTCTGCTGATCAGCGATGCAGCGATCGGAGTCGACGAGAGCCGGGGGGGTGAGGCAGGCCGGGGTAGGGACGACCTCGCTCGACCTCTTCAACTGGGCGGCGATTGGCCGCTTCTTCCTCCTCGTCAAGCGCTCGGTGTCGCGGCACAGGGCGGTGTTCTTCTCGGTCTGGTTCTGCGTGGTCGGGGTGACCATCGCGCTGATGGTGGTGCTGCCCAAGACCTACGAGGTGCAGACCACGCTGCAGGCCCAGAAGTCGGACGTCATCACCTCGCTCAGCAGCCGCCGCGTCCAGGGCGGTCCGGATCCGAGCAGGCAAGCCGCGGAGACGGTGCTTCGCCACGACAACCTGGTCGCGCTCATCCGGCAGACCGACCTCATCCGGCGGTGGCCCGAGCGCCGAGCGCCGCTCGCCCGGCTGAAGGACGCCATCTGGGCACGGTTCTTCCGTCGACCGACGCCGGACGAGGAGATCGAGAACTTCGTCGGGCTCCTCGAGAAGCGGCTGTGGGTCGACACCAGCGAGGGCATCGTCTCCATCGGCATCCACTTCCCGGACGGCGAGCTCGCCTTCCGGGTGGTGGACGCGGCGCTGGAGAACTTCCTCGAGGCGCGGCACGCCGCGGAGATCTCCAGCATCGGCGACGCGATCGTGGTCCTGGAGAACCGGACCACGAAGTCGCGCGAGGCGCTCCAGGTCGCCCGCGACCAGCTCGAGGCCCTGCGCGCGGCACGAGCGGCAAAGCAGGGAAAGAGCGTGCGCCGCCCCACCGCCGTGTCCAGCTCGCTCCCGCTCGACCCCAAGGTCTCGGAGCTCCAGGTGCAGGTCCAGACCCGCCGGCGAGCGATCGCCGACCTGCAGGAGTTTCGCCGCCGCCGGGTGACCGAGCTCGAGGCGCGCCTGGAGGAGCTGCGCAGCCTGTACTCGCCGAGCCATCCTTCGGTGCTGGACGTGCAGCAGAGCCTGGAGACGATGCGGTCAGACTCGCCGCAGCTGCTGGCGCTCAAGCGCGAGCTGGCTCCCCTCGAGGCGGAGCTCAAGGAGCGCGGCCTCGCCCCGGATGCTCCGCTGCGCACAGCCCGGATCCGCGAGGGAGGGGCCGCCGCGCTCGCGGCCGAGGCGGAAGATCCGCGGGAGGCCGAGGACCCCGACATCGAGTACGCGAAGTCTGAGCTCCGTCACGCGGTCCTTCGCTACAACGGGCTCCTCGACCGGATCGAGGCGGCGCGGTTGGAGCAGGAGAGCGCCCAGGCCGCCTTCAAGTACCGCTACACCATCATCCGGCCGGCGCAGAAGCCGCGAGGTCCCATCAAGCCGAAGCCGGCGCTCATCATCCCGGCAAGCATCGTCGCCGGGCTGTTCCTGGGCATCATCGCGACCAGCCTGATCGACCTTTGGTCGCGGAAGCTGGTGGAGCCGTGGCAGGTGGAGCACACGCTCGGCATCCCGCTCCTCGGGGAGATCCGTGGGCTCTGACCCGGCGGAGACCGGGACCACCGCGGGTGTTCCGTCTCCCGAGCCCACCCCGCCGCCGGGAACTCCCATCCGGGAGGAGGGACGTCCGCGTCGGGCGGCACCCGAGGCACCGGCGCACGACGTGAGCGCGCTCTTCTACACGCTGATCGGACGGCCCTGGAGCAGCCTCGCCGTGATCTCGCCCGACGACTCTCCCCGGGCCTTGCGTCTGGTCCGGAAACTGGAGGACGTCGCCCGGGCGAACCAGTACCGCTCGCTGAAGACGGTCGACATCCTGGAGCTGAACCTCGAGCGTGCGGAAAGCATCACCCATGCGATCGGCAAGGTCAGCTCGCTCGGGGAGCGGAAGCGCTATCTCATCGCCATCGACAGCCCGCTGGAGAATCCGGTCGCCATCCGCGTCCTCTCGGCGTGCGATGCGGTGCTGCTGGTGCTGGAGAAGGACCGCAGCCGGCTGCCCGACGCTCAGCGCACCGTGGAGATGGTGGGGCGGGGGCGGCTCATCGGGGCGGTGCTCTCCTTCACCTGAACCTCGAAGTACCGCTTCAGCGCGAGGAAGTGCTTCTCCAGCAGGTGGTAGCTGGCCAGCGCGATCAGGAGCGACACCCCCACGCCGATGGCCGCGCGGGCGACCATGGCCAGGGCGTGGCTGCCGAGGAGCGCGTCGAGCCGTTCCTCGAGGTGGGCCTCCAGCAGGTACCCGTGGAAGATGCCGTGGTAGACGTAGAGCCCGTAGCTGTACTTGCCGAAGAAGCGGAGCAGAGGTCCCTGGAAGGCGCGGGCGGCGAGGTTCGAGGGCTGCTTCAGCGAGACGAGCGTCACCGCCCCGAAGAGCAGGCCGTAGAGCGAGTTCCGGATCTGGTGGACCACCGGGAGCGCCAGCTGGGTCAACGCCCCGAAGGCGAGCACGCCGAGGAGGATCCCCGCGAGGAGCAGAACGGCCCGTCCGGACCGGCCGACCAGCCGCTCGAGCTCGCCGGGTCGGCGGACCCGGATCGCGAGCAGCGCGCCCACGCACAGCGTGTCCACCCTCGCCGGGGTGAGCACGGAGATCGACAGCTCGCTCATGCCCGCGAGGCCGAGCGCGATCCGCAGGAGGAGGCCGAACACCAGCACCCCGACGCAGATCCGCTCCAGCGTGGGCCGGGAGAAGGAGAACACCACCAGCGGCCACACGAGGTAGAAGTGCTCCTCGATGGCCAGCGACCAGAAGTGGGCCACGTAGGGAAGGGAGGCCCAGGAGGAGGTCGCGGCGAGGTAGAGGTTCGAGGTGTACGTCCAGAGCCACACCTGGTGGCTGCGGGCGACCTCGAGCAGGGGCGAGGGCGTCGTCAGCCGGGGCAGCACGACGAAGAGGCAGGCGAGGACGAAGTAGTAGAGCGGGAAGATGCGCAGCGTCCGCCGCGCGTAGAAGTTCCGGAAGTAGTGGGGCTGGCCCTTCGACTCGAGGAGCAGGCCGGTGATCAGGAACCCGGAGAGGACGAAGAACAGGTCCACGCCGACCAGCCCGAACGTCGCCACCTTCGTCACCAGCCGCTGCCCCGTCGTGTAGGCGGTGGAGTCGCCCACGAAGTGGAGGGCCATCACCAGGAGCACCGCCAGCCCGCGGACTCCGTCCAGGCCGGCGAGGTGGCCGGACAGTCGAGCCTCCCCTGCCGGCGCGGTGCTCACCCGGTCCTCTCGACGGGCGCCGGCGCGGCGGGCCTCTGCGTGCGGTCGACCGTCTCCAGGAGGAACTGCTCCAGCGTCGCCGCGGAACTGGACCAGGCGTAGCGCTCCACCGCGAGGTGCCGCGCCGCGCCGCCCAGGCGCACCGCCGCAGCCGGGTCCTCCAGGAGGCGAACCAGCGAAGCGGCGAAGGCGGCGGGATCGTCGGCGAGGAGGATCTCCCGCTCTGGCCGCGCCTCGATGCCCTCGGCGCCGAGCCGTGTGGAGACGATCGCCTTCGCCATCGCCATGGCCTCGACGATCTTGAGGCGGGTGCCGCCGCCGAGCCGGAGCGGCACCGCGACGGCCGCGGCGGAGGCCAGGTGGGGACGGAGATCCTCGACGAACCCCACCACCTCGACCCCGGGACGGACCAGGGCGAGCACTGCCGGTGGCGGGTTCTTCCCGAAGATCCGGAGTCGCGCCTCCGGGCGCGCGCGGGCCACCCGGGGCCAGATCTCCTCCACCAGCCAGGTCACCCCGTCGATGTTGGGCCGGGTGGAGAGCAGCCCGAAGAAGACGATGGTGCGGCCGTCCGCCGGAGGGTCGGCCGGCCGGGGACGGTAGAACTCCACGTCCGCGGCGTTGGGAACCACGGCGGTGCGGGCGCCCGGAAGCTCGGCGTGCACCCGGGTCTCGTCGTCGGCGCTGCAGAGATAGATGCCGTCCGCGGCGCGGAAGGCGGCGAGCTCCTCCCGCCGGAGCTTCCTCCAGTCGAGCTCGCCGTAGAGGGCCTGCCCGCGGCCCAGCCCGGCCCGGGCGAACTGCCGGACCATGTCGTGGGCGATCTCGTGCGCATCGATCACCACCTTCGGTCTCGGCGCTCCGGCAGGCGACTGGCGCATCCGGAAGTGCGCCAGGTAGGGGAACTCGAGGTCGACCACGTCGAACCGCGTCCGCTGCTGCAGGCGATCGAGCTCGGCCTGGAAGGCGGGAACGGCGTAGCGCAGGTGCTCGAAGCTGTGGGTCGAGACCAGGGAGCGGAGCTGGAGCGCGCGCTTCGCCCACACGCCCCGGCCGTGGGGGTTGGGGATCAGCACCACCTCCCGGCAGTACTGCGCCATCGCCCGGCGGCACTCGTCCTCGTCGAACTCCGGGTCCATCAGCGCGATGGCGGTGACCTCGTGACGAGCGGCGAGCGGAGCGAGGAGCCCGTGGATGCGGGCCTGCGCGCCGAAGCGCGGGGGGCTGGCCGGCAGCTGCGAGAGATGAAGGATGCTGAGCCGTCGGGAAGTCATTCGGAGCTGGCCCCGGGTACAGGCGGGCCACGCGCGAGTCTCTTAGTCCGGCCACGCGAGCGCCGGAAGCCGGACCCAGGGACAGAAGGCGCGCGCCCCGAGGGGTCGATTGCGACTCGGGGTGGTGCAGCTCGGGCGGTCAAGGTAAGCAGCGCCCCCGGCGGCTGGCTCGCGCGAAAGGACCCCCACGGATGAAGGCTGCGCTCATCGGCGCAGGGCAGATCGCCAAGCAGCACCTGGCGTGCCTGAAGGAGCTGGAGGGGGTGGAGGTCGGCGCGGTCTGCGACCTCTCGCCGGCGACCGCCGCGGCGGCCGCGGAGCGCTTCGGGATTCCCCGCTGGTACACCGATCACCGGGCGATGCTCGAGGCCGAGCGCCCGGACGTGGTGCACGTCACCACGCCACCGTCCTCGCACTTTCCGCTCGCCACCGCGGCGCTGGGGGCCGGCGCGCACGTCATCGTCGAGAAGCCGGCGAGCGAGACGATGGAGCAGCTGCGACAGATGCTGCGGGCGGCCCGCGAGGCCGGGCGGGCGCTGGTGGAGAGCCACAACTACCTCTTCAACGTCGCCACGCGGCGGATCCTGGAGGAGATCGACTCCGGCCGGGCGGGGAACGTGGTGCATGTCGAGGCGTTCATCGCGCTCGACATCCTCGGGCCGAGCGGCTTCGCGGATCCCAACCTCCAGCATCCCGCGCTGCGGATGGCCGGCGGAGCCATCGCCGATTTCCTTCCCCACCTCGCGTCCCTCGCCTGGCGCTTCGTCGGCGCCCACCGCAGCGCCCACCCGGTCTGGTCGAGGCGAGCGCGCTCGCCGCTGCCCTACGACGAGTTCCGGGCGGTGGTGGACGCCGAGCGGGGGACGGCCAGCCTTGCCTTCAGCGCCAGCGCTCAGCCCGATGCGTTCTGGCTCCGGGTGTACTGCGAGCGGATGCAGGCGGCGACCAACCTCTTCGAGACGCGGCTCACCTTCGACCGGGTGCTCTCGGGCCCGAGGCCGCTGCGCCCGCTGCGCAACGGGCTCCGCGAGGCCCGGGACGTGCGGCGGGCGTCGGTGGGCAGCCTGTGGCGGAAGCTGAGCGGTGGCCCCGGCTCGTACGATGGCCTCTGGGAGATGCTCCGGGGCACCTACACGGCGCTGGCATCCGGCGGTGAGCCGCCGGTGGGGTTGCGGGAGGTGGAAGAGGTGGCGGAGCTGGTCGAGGCGCTGAAGCCGAGGGAGGCCCGGTCGTGAGGGTGCTGGTGACGGGCGCGAACGGGTTCCTGGGTCGCCACGTCGTCTCGGCGCTGCTCGCCCGGGGGCACGCGGTGCGGGCAATGGTCCGGCCCGCCGCCTCGATCGACGCGCTCGGCTGGCCGCCGTCGGTCGAGGTGTTCCGCGCCGACCTTCGCGGCGGCCCGCTCGAGGCGGCGTTCGAGGGCGTCGGGGCGCTGGTCCACCTCGCCGCCGCGGTCAGCGGAGGAGAGGACGCACAGTTCGCGGCGACGGTCGGCGGCACCGAGCGGCTCCTCTCGGCGATGGCCGCCTCCCGGACCCGGCGCCTCGTGTTCTGCAGCTCGTTCTCGGTCTACGACTGGAGCCGGATCGACGGGACCCTCGACGAGGACTCACCGCTCCAGCGGGCGCCGGATCTGTACGAGCGCGACGGCTACGCCATCGCCAAGTCGTGGCAGGAGCGCATCGTTCGCGAGGCTGCGGCCCGGCACGGGTGGGATCTGGTGGTGCTCCGCCCGGGGTGGATCTGGGGCCGGGAGCACGGATTCCTCTTCGGCCTCGGGCAGCGGTTCGGGTCGGTGCATCTGGTCTTCGGCCCGACGACCCGGCTGCCCCTGACCCACGTGGAGAACTGCGCCTCGCTCTTCGCCCTCTGCGTGGACGCGCCCGCCGCCTCGGGCAGGACGTACAACGTGGTGGACTCGGATCGGATCCGGATCTGGCGGTACCTCGGCGACCACCTCCGCCGGAGCCAGGAGCGCGGACTGCGCCTGCCGCTCCCCTACCGGCTGGGGCTCACCGTCGCGCGGGTGGCGCAGGCGACGAGCCGATGGATCTTCGACGGCAAGGGGAAGCTGCCGGGGGTGCTGGTGCCCTGCCGGTTCGAGGCGCGCTTCAAGCCGCTGCGTTTCCCGACGCGCACCGAGCGCGAGCTCGGGTGGACGCCGCCGCTCTCCTACGAGGAATGCCTCGAGCGAACGTACGGCCCGCCCGCGGTCGCCGCGGCTCCCCCGGCGCTCACGGAGTCCGAGCGCCCCGCCGACCCGCCGATGACAACGCCGGAGCGGGCCGGGGTCCCCGGACGCGCGGCGGCGTCATGACCCGGCGCGCTCGCTTCGGCTACGCCCGCGCGCTCCTGACCCTGGTCGCGCTCGCGGCCTGTGACGGCAAGACCTCGGCCGACTCCGCCCGGAGCTCGCCGCCGGGGGCACCCGCTCCGGCCTTCACCGCCCCGCCGGGGAGCATGCCGCTCCTGAGCCGGACGATCCCGGCGACTGCCTCGTCGAGCCACGCGGCCTGGGCGCAGGACGCGACCTACGCTGCGTTCGCGCCCGACCACATGTGGACCTGCAAGGGCGACTGCTGGCTGGCCTACGACCTCTCGACCGTTCCGGAGCAGCAGCGATCCACGCTCCTGGTTGCGCTCTTCTTCGGCGGGAACGTCCAGTACCAGCTGAACGTGCACGCGCTGGGAGGGGTGGATCTCCGCGGCCTTCCCACCGGTGGGTACCGTCTGGAGGGAGCGACCTCGGGAGCGGGCCCCTGGACGACGCTGGTGACCGTGGCTCCGCTGGCCCAGGCCTCACGGGTGCACCGCGTGGACTTCCGCGGCTACAGCTGGCTCCGGTACGCGGCCAGCGAGTCGACGAAGCTGAAGATGGACGTCTACTCCGCCGCGGAGGGCGTGCCGGACGGTCTCCTCCTCGCCGGCGACTCGATCGCCAACATGCAATGCGTCGGGCTGCCGCAGTCGTGGTTCGCCACCGGCGTGGCGCAGCGAGCGCCGGGGCGCTTCCCGCCGATGGTCGGCGGTGGCATCGCGTTCACCACCGCGGTGAACGGGCGCGACCTCCTGGTCACCGGCAAGGGCGACTTCACCAAGGAGATGGGCGGCCCGATCCTCGAGCTCCTCCAGGGCCTGCCCTGGCTGGGGCTGACCTTCGGCACGAACGACGCCGCGCCGGGCCCGAGCACCAACGAGGAGGCGTTCCTCAAGGCCTACGCGGACATCATCCGCGCCGCGCTGGGACGGGGGATGCGGGTGGCCATCGCGACGGCCACCTGGGCTCCGGACCCGAACCGCCAGGACGGCCTGAAGCGGCTGAACGGGCGCATCGGGCTCCATTCCCGGACGGTGCCCGACTGGACGCGGGGCAGCTTCCAGCCGCTGGACCACGTGTGGAACGGCGGGAAGGTGTACCGCTGCAGCAAGGGGGGCACGAGCGTGACCGGGCCGTCCGGCCGCGGGCGAGACATCGCCGACGGGGGCTCGGCGCGCTGGGAGTACCTCGCGAGCCTCCGGGAGCTCTTCGCTGCCGAGGTGGCGCAGAAGAAGGTCGTCGCCGGGCCCGACCTCTACTCGCTCTTCAAGGACCAGCCGGGTTGGATCGCCGACGGCGTGCACCCCAACCCGACCGGCTCGGCCGAATGGCGCAAGGCGTGGGTGGACTGGGCGCTGGCCACGATGTACCCCTGAGACCGGCGCTCAGGGGACCGACGCCTCGAGAAAGCGGCGGACCGCCGTGTCGATCTGGCCGCGCTCGCACTTCAGGGCGTCGTGGCCACAGGTCCCGTCCACCACCAGAAGAGCGGCGCCGGTGAGCCGGGCGAGCTCGCGGGCAGGACCGGGATCCACCACCTCGTCGCGCTCCGGGACCACCAGCAGGAGCCGGCTGCGAAGACGGGTCGACAGCTGCTCGAGGGTGCCCGCTCCGACCAGTGCGGGGAGGTCGAGGGTCCGGATGGCCTCGGCCTGGAGCACGTAGTCCTCGGGGTTCGTCCCGAGCTCGCGCACGGCCTGGACGGGCGCGAGCCGCCCGAGCGCACGCGTGCTTCGCTGCCACCGCGTGGACCCACGGACCTGCGCCGCCGCGCCCTCCCAGTAGCGCCGGTCCCGCTCGGTGGAGAGCGGCGAACCGGCGATGGCCACGGCGACGTCCACGAAGCCGGGCTCCATCGCCGCCCAGGCCAGGGCCTGCATCCCGCCCATCGACTTGCCGACCACGGCATGGAGGTGCCGGATGCCCAGCACGTCGGTGAGGAGCTGCCGCTCGGCCCGGACCAGATCGGCGATGCCGAGCCGGGGGAAGCCGGCGCCGGGCTGCAGCGCGCTGTTCGACGGGGAGCAGGAGACGCCGTTTCCGGGCGGATCCATCGCGATGACGAAGAAGCGGTCGGGGTCCACCACCCCGGAGGGCCCGACCTCGGAGCCGAGCTGGCCGCTGGTGCCGAGGAACCACGGAAGGAGCAGGACGGCGTTGCTGCCTCGCGCGTCGAGCTTCCCGTAGGTCCGGTAGCCCATCCGGCAGCCGCGGAGCACCCCTCCGCTGGTCTGCAGATCTCCGAGCTCGGCCCAGCGCTGGCTCCCGGAGCACCCGCAGCCGAGGACGAGCAACGCCAGCGCGCGGATCCGGCGGCGCACGGCGATCAGGCCGCGGCTTCGCGGAGCTCCGGCCGGGCGGAGGGCTCGGCGGGTCCGAAGCGCCTGCGCAGCCGCGCGAACGGCCGCTCCACCAGGCTGTACATGGCTCTGGCGATGGCGACCGAGATGGCCAGCCCGAGCACGCCCTGGAGCACCGGGTGGAGCCCGGGAAGGTGGTCGCGCACGGTGTACAGCACCACGTGGTGGACGAGGTAGAGCGAGTAGGTGAGGCCTCCGAAGAAGGCCACCTGCTTGCGGTTGAGGAAGCGGAACGGTCCCCAGGACGGAAAGCGCATCGCGGTGACGAAGACCGGAAGGAGCCCGATTCCCTGGAGGGTGTAGCGGAGCGTCTCGCGGAACCACTCCGCCCGGTAGACGAAGGTGAAGAGCAGCAGGGCGAGTCCGGCAGGGAAGAGGACGTGCTTCCAGAGCCGGTCGCCGCCCCAAGGTGCGTCGACCACCGGATTCAGGCCGACCGCCAGCGCGCAGCCGAAGAGGATGGAGTCGAAACGGGTGTCGCTCGCCAGGTAGGTCCGGTCGGTCGAGACGTGGAGCCCGAACACCAGGACGCAGCGCCACACCAGGATGAGCGCACACATCCCGAGGAAGAGGACGGCCTGGCGCCTTCCCCGGAGCCCGAGCCGCAGGGTGAGCAGGTAGAGCAGGGGGAAGAGCAGATAGAAGTGCTCCTCCACCGCCAGCGACCAGTAGACCGCAGTGCCGGCGGGAACGCCGTCCGATCCGTGGAGGACGAACCAGTAGTTCCCGAAGTGCATCGCCACGGCCATCACCGGTCGGAGCTGGATCTCGCCCGGGACCACGCCGAGCAGCGCGAGCACCGTGGAGGCCGTCAGCACCAGATAGAAGGGCGGCAGGATGCGGAAGACGCGCCGGAGATAGAAGTGCCGGAGGCTCACCGTGCCGGCGCTCCGCGCCTCGATCCGCATCAGCGAGGTGATCAGGAAGCCGGAGAGGAAGAAGAAGGTGGTGACCCCGAATCCACCGGGAACCCGGTGTTCCAGCCCGGCGTGGGCGAGGAACACCAGCATGAAGCTCACCCCGCGCAGTCCATCGAGCGAGGGGAAATGGACGGAGGTCCGGGACATCGGCTCGGGGCAGCGAAGCTTACACGCGCTGCCGGTGCCCCGAGCGACGTTCCCCGGCCTCAGGGGTGGAGCGCGTCGAACCGCTGCCTGGCCGGAAGGACGTAGGTCTTGGTCGACCCGAGCGCGTCCACCCACGGCCAGGGGTTGGACCCGAAGAAGGCAGGCTTCCCGGTGAGGTAGAGCGAGTTCGGAAGGGGCTGCTGGGCGCGATCCCAGTGCACCTGGTTGGTGACGTAGTCGAAGTTGCCGTCACGGATGGCGGTGGAGATGACGCTCTGGTCCTCGGTCGCCACCCAGGTCACGGGGTTGTACCCGAGCTGCCACATCGGGATCTCGTCTCTGGTCCAGGGCGCGGGGTTCACTCCCGTCCCGTAGACGAAGGGTCCGTTCTGCCCCACACCCTGAGACCGGACGGAAATGATGGTCTGCCCCGCGGTGCCGAGCACGTTCCCGATGAAGGTGTAGTACCGGTGGCTGGTCATCAGCCCGATGGCCCGCCGGTTCTGGGCATCCTCGTAGACGAGGTTCTGCCCACCGGCGTTGTAGGAGTACCCGTTGAGCGGGGAGGCGGCACGGCGCAGGGCGGTGAGGTGGTTGCGGAACACGGTGATGTAGACCGAGTTCCCGTGGGTCGAATCGCCGTCGAAGTTGTAGCTCTGGTTCCCCTCGAACAGCTCGTACATCGGCGTCGTGCTGTGTGATGCGTTCAGCCCCGTCTCCACGAAGCACGGCGCATAGCCGATCCACCCGTCGTCCATGTAGTTGTAGGCGATGACGTTGCCGCCGCCGCTGGCCCGCATCACCATCACCTTGTTGAAGTTCCAGTGGACGTTGTTCTCCACCAGGTTGTCCGCCCCGTGCCAGTTGACGGAGAGGCCGTAGCCGCCGCCGCCGGGGTTGGGGTCCACCGTCTCGTGGATGTACGAGTCTCGGAACACCGAGCGGAAGGTTCCGGTCATCGCCACGCTCGAGCCGTTGCTCTTGTCCGCTTCGATGTTCCGGATCCAGCAGTAGGCGCAGTAGGCCATCGCGACGTTGGCCCCGGTATCGCCGCCCACGCCGCCTGAGAGCCAGAGGTCCTCGACGCCGGCGTTGCGGATGGCGGCGATGACCGGACCGTTGCCGGAGTTGTCGGAGGACAGGCGCACCAGCTGCGCCTTGTTGGCGGTCTTGAAGGTGAGGTGGAACGGGGTGGTGAAGGTGACGGTGGTGCCGCTCACGCTGGCCACCTCCATCATCTGTCCGGTGGGCCGGCCCTGAGGCTCTCCCTGCGAGTTGGGCCCGCGGTTGAACCAGCCACGGTTGTCCGACCCCGGGCCCTGGTCCTGGTCGCCCCAGTCGGTGAGCGAGTCGCTCAGCTGGTCGATCATCACCAGCTCGCCCACCGTGAGGTTGCGCGCCGTCACCAGGGTCAGCGAGGAGGCGTCCTTCACCGCGTCGGCGGCCAGGTCGGTGATCTGGGTGAATCCGCCGTGGCCGGGGTCGAAGGCCACGTTGGCCCGTCCGCCCGTCTGGACCAGCTTGCTGACGTTTGCGCCTGAACCCGGTCCGCCAGAGCCGCGGAGGACCACGTTGGAAGGAATCTCGACGGGGCGGGAAAGCTTGAAGGTGCCGGGATTGAGCTTCACCACCTTGTTGGTGCCGCAGCTGCCGAGGGCGTTCTGGATTGCCGGCGCGTCGTCACCGCCGCTGGGAGACAGCGTGGCGCAGATGGGCCAGCTGCCGCTGGGGATGCCGCCCACCGAGTTGAGCCCGGGGTTCCACACCGTCTTCCGGTCGGCCGGGACCAGAGCACTGCTGGTCACGGTGACGCTGGCCTGATCGCTCTTGCTCGGGTCGGCGACGCTGGTGGCGACGACGTGGAACGTCCCGGTGCTCGAGGGTGCGGTGTACCGTCCCGAGCCGTCCACGCTGCCGCCGCCGGACTCCTGGACCGACCAGGTGACCGCGGTGGACTGACCGGTGGTGGTGCCGGTGACGGTCGCGGTGAAGGTCAGGCTGCCGCCGAGACCGGTGGTCGCAGAGCCGGGCGAGACCGAGACCGAGATGGACGGCCGCTGGCTGATGGTCAGCGTCGCCTGACCGCTCTTGCTCGGGTCGGCGACGCTGGTGGCGACGACGTGGAAGGTGCCCGGGGTGCCGGGCGCGGTGTAGCGGCCCGAGCTGTCGACGGTGCCTCCGCCCGACTCCTGGACCGACCAGCTGACCGCGGTGGACTGTCCGCCGGTGGTCCCGCTGACCGTGGCAGTGAAGGTGACCACCCCCCCGGTGAGGGTCGCGACGCTGGCCGGTGCGACGGAGACGGAGATGACCGCCGCCTGTGAGACCGTGACCGTGGCGCGCGCGCTCTTCGAGGGATCGGCCACGCTGGTGGCGACGACGTGGAAGGTGCCCGCCGAGCCGGGCGCGGTGTAGCGACCGGAGGAGCTCACCGTTCCTCCGCCGGACTCCTGGACCGACCAGGTCACCGCGGTGGATTGGCCGGCCGGCACGTTGGAGACGGTTGCGGTGAAGGTCGTGCTCTGGCCGGTGGTGAGAGACGTGCTGGTGGGCGAGATGCTCACCGAGATCTGCGCCGGCGGCGCCTGCACCGTCACCGTGGCCCGGGCGCTCTTCGACGGGTCGGCGACGCTGGTGGCGACGACGTGGAAGGTGCCAGCGGAGGCGGGCGCGGTGTAGCGGCCGGAAGAGCTCACCGTGCCGCCGCCGGGCTCCTGCACCGACCAGGTCACCGCGGTGGACTGCCCGGCCGGTACCCCCGAGACGGTCGCGGTGAAGGTCGTGCTCTGGCCGGTGGTGAGTGACGCGCTGGTGGGGGAGATGCTCACCGAGATCGGCACCGGAGCGGCCTGCACCGTCACCGTGGCCCGGGCGCTCTTCGAGGGGTCGGCGACGCTGGTGGCGACGACGTGGAAGGTGCCCGGACTGCCGGGCGCGGTATAGCGGCCCGAGCCGTCGACCGTGCCGCCATTGGACTCCTGGACCGACCAGGTGACCGCCGTGGACTGCCCCGCGGGCACCCCCGTGACGGTGGCGGTGAAGGTCGTGCTCTGGTCGGCGCCGACGGACGCGCTGGTCGGCGAGATGCTCACCGAGATCGGCACCGGCGCCGCCTGCACGGTCACCGTGGCCTGGGCGCTCTTGGTGGGATCGGCGACGCTGGTGGCGACGACGTGGAAGGTGCCGGTCGTCGCCGGTGCGGTGTAGACCCCGTTCCCGTCCACGGTGCCGCCGCCCTGCTCGACGACGCTCCACAGGACTCCCGCCGGCTGCCCCGCAGGGACACCGCTCACCTCGGCGGTGAACTGGGTGGTGCCGCCGGTCTGGACCTGGGCGGTGGTCGGGCTCACCGACACGCTGATCGGCTCCCGCTGGACGTGCACGGTGGCCGATCCGCTTCGGCTTGGATCGTTCACCTCGAAGGCGAGGACGTGGAAGGTCCCCTGGTCGACGTCGGGCGCGGTGTAGCGGCCCGAGAGGTCGATGGACCCCCCGCCCGACTCCTGCACCGCCCAGCCCAGCGTCACCCCCGCCGGCGCCGTGGCCACGAAGGTGATGGACCCGAGCGGCTCGACCGTGGCCTCGGAGGGAGTCAGGACGATGGATTCAGTGGCTCCAGCCGTGCCGAAGCCGACGCCGCCGGTACAGCCGGCGAGTAACAACGAAGCCATCAGTCCTGCGAGAGCGACACCTCTTTCCATGAAATCTCCACCGACGCGCGTTTCGCGCCCCTAGGGGCGAGCACGGTGGGGACCTTGCGTTCGCAGCGCAGGTGGGACGAAAGGGGACGCCTGTAAACTGCGGTCAGGGAGACGACACTCGGGTTGATCCGCAGCACGCGGTACGACACTTCTCGATGCACTCGATGGCGAGAAGGAATGATCGGACGAGGGCGGAAAGGTCGCGCAGTCCCTCCCACCCGACCATCCACCCGATCGCCCGCTCGCCCGCTCGCCGAGCTAAGGGTGGAGGACGGTGTCGAAGCGCTGACGGGCGGGGAGGACGGCGGTCTTGGTGGTGCCGAGCGCATCCACCCACGGCCAGGGATTGACCCCGAAGAAGGCAGGCTTCCCGGACAGGTAAAGCGAGTCCGGAATCGGCTGCGGGGCGCGATCCCAGTGCACCTGGTTGGTGACGTAGTCGAAGTTGCCGTCGCGGATGGCGGTGGACACCACCGTCGCGTCCTGCTGGTTGGCGAAGGTCACCGGGTTGTACCCGAGCGACCACATCGCCGCGAGGTCGTCGAGCCAGGGCGAGTCGTTGACCCCGGTGCCGTAGACCAGAGCCGCGGGCCCTCCGATGCCTTGCGAGCGTACCGGCGGGATGGTCTGCCCCTGCGTGCCGAGCACGTTCCCGATGAAGGTGTAGTACCGGTGGCTGGTCATCAGCCCGATGGCCCGCCGGTTCTGGGCATCCTCGTAGACCAGGATCGAGCCCGCCGAGTCGTAGGAGTAGGCGTCGAGCGGGGAGGCGGCACGGCGCAGGGCGGTGAGGTGGTTGCGGAACACGGTGATGTAGACCGAGTTCCCGTGAGTCGAATCGCCGTCGAAGTTGTAGCTCTGGTTCCCCTCGAACAGCTCGTACATCGGCGTCGTGCTGTGTGATGCGTTCAGCCCCGTCTCCACGAAGCACGGCGCATAGCCGATCCACCCGTCGTCCATGTAGTTGTAGGCGATGACGTTGCCGCCGCCGCTGGCCCGCATCACCATCACCTTGTTGAAGTTCCAGTGGACGTTGTTCTCCACCAGGTTGTCCGCCCCGTGCCAGTTGACGGAGAGGCCGTAGCCGCCGCCGCCGGGGTTGGGGTCCACCGTCTCGTGGATGTACGAGTCTCGGAACACCGAGCGGAAGGTTCCGGTCATCGCCACGCTCGAGCCGTTGCTCTTGTCCGCTTCGATGTTCCGGATCCAGCAGTAGGCGCAGTAGGCCATCGCGACGTTGGCCCCGGTATCGCCGCCCACGCCGCCTGAGAGCCAGAGGTCCTCGACGCCGGCGTTGCGGATGGCGGCGATGACCGGACCGTTGCCGGAGTTGTCGGAGGACAGGCGCACCAGCTGCGCCTTGTTGGCGGTCTTGAAGGTGAGGTGGAACGGGGTGGTGAAGGTGACGGTGGTGCCGCTCACGCTGGCCACCTCCATCATCTGTCCGGTGGGCCGGCCCTGAGGCTCTCCCTGCGAGTTGGGCCCGCGGTTGAACCAGCCACGGTTGTCCGACCCCGGGCCCTGGTCCTGGTCGCCCCAGTCGGTGAGCGAGTCGCTCAGCTGGTCGATCATCACCAGCTCGCCCACCGTGAGGTTGCGCGCCGTCACCAGGGTCAGCGAGGAGGCGTCCTTCACCGCGTCGGCGGCCAGGTCGGTGATCTGGGTGAATCCGCCGTGGCCGGGGTCGAAGGCCACGTTGGCCCGTCCGCCCGTCTGGACCAGCTTGCTGACGTTTGCGCCTGAACCCGGTCCGCCAGAGCCGCGGAGGACCACGTTGGAAGGAATCTCGACGGGGCGGGAAAGCTTGAAGGTGCCGGGATTGAGCTTCACCACCTTGTTGGTGCCGCAGCCGTTGAGGGCAGCCTGGATCGCGCTGGCGTCGTCACCGCCGCTGGGAGACAGTGTGGCGCAGATGGGCCAGCTGCCGCTGGGGATGCCGCCCACCGAGTTGAGCCCGGGGTTCCACAGCGTGAGGCGATCCGGCGGCACGATCAGGTTGCTGGTGACGGTGACCGCGGCGAGGCCACTGCGTGAAGGGTCGGCAACGCTGGTCGCAACCACGTGGAAGGTCCCGGTGGTCGAGGGCGCGGTGTAGTGCCCCGTGCCGTCGATGGCGCCGCCGCCGGACTCCTGGACCGACCAGGTGACCGCGGTGGACTGGCCGGTGGGGGTGCCAGTGACGGTCGCGGTGAAGGTGGCCGTCCCCTGAGGCAGCACCGAGCTGGCCTGAGGCGAGACCGAGACCACCACGCCTCCCACGCCGGCGTCGTCGGCGATCAGAGCTCCGCTGACCGTTCCGGTGCACGCGAGCTCAACCGATCCCCCCACGAGCGCGAGGATCAAGACCACTCCGTTTCGCATGAGCGGGCCTCCGACGGGGTGGGTCCAAGTGACTCGCTTCCCGAGGTGACGGGAAGGCTCTATACCGCTCGGTCGTGCCCGTCGAGCAGTCCATTCCGCCCCAGGGGGCGTCGCTGCGTGGCATCGCGCGCAACGGTATTTCCACGTCCGGAGTGAACGCGAGCGATCCGCCCGCTCTCGTGTTGCATCGGGGAGATCTCGTCGAGGTCCTGAGTCCGAGGGAAATCCTCTCCACACTCGACGGGGAGGGCCGCCTCGAGGGTCTTCCGTTCATGCCGGAGATGGTCGCCTTCTGCGGGCGGCGGTACACCGTGAGCCGGCGCGCAGACAAGATCTGCGACACCGTGGACTACAGCGGCAGCCGCCGCCTGCATCACGGCGTCATCCTCGGCGAGCTCCGCTGCGACGGCTCGGCGCACGATGGCTGTCAGGCCGAGTGCCGGCTCTTCTGGAAAACGGCGTGGCTGCGCCGGGTCTCGGAGAGCAGCACACCCGCGCCGGCATTTCCCGCCGACGACGTGGAGGCGCTGCGCGCGCGCACGGCTCCCTTCAGCCGGACGGTGGGCGAGGCGAACGGGAAGACGGAGATCACCTACCGGTGTCAGAACACCGAGCTGCCCAGAGCCACCGAGTTCCTCAGCGTCTGGGATCCGCGCCCGTACGTGAACGAGTGGCTGTCGGGGAACGTCTCCCTCGGCCACTTCCTCGCCGTGACTAGCCGGGCGGCGATCACCGAGCCGATGCGCAAGCTGGGGATGCTTCCAGAGGTTCACCTCCCCGGGACCGCGCACAAGGACGAGCGGTTCGCTCCGCTCGACCTGCAGCCCGGCGAGTGGGTGCGGGTGAAGTCGAAGGAAGAGATCGCCCGGACGCTGACCGCTGACGGGCGGAGCCTCGGGATGTGGTTCGATCGGGAGATGTTCCCCTACTGCGGTGGGGTCTATCAGGTTCGCCAGCGCATCACGCGCTTCATCCACGAGCGGAACGGAAAGATGATGACTCCCAGGACCGCACCGGTCACCCTCGAGGGCGTGGTCTGCTCCGGCGACCGCAGCACCTGCCGCTGGTTCTGCCCGCGGGAGATCTTCCCCTACTGGCGCGAGTTCTGGCTGGAGAGGGTGCCGCCGCCGGCGAACGGATCCCGGTAGAGCCCGAGCGCCTGCATCGCCAGGAGACGGAACACCGGCGGCTGCTGCACCAGGTACCTCCGCCAGCGCTGTCGCGGCTCGCGGACGAGCCGATAGAGCCACTCCAGCCCGGCGTTGGTCACCCAGGGGGCCGGGCGGAGCAGGGTCTGTGCCTCGTAGTCCACGGTGCCTCCCAGAGGGAGGAAGGTGCGGACCTTGGGGAGGCGCGGGCGCATCCGGACGAGGAACTTCTCCTGGCGGCCTGCGGCGATGGCGCCTACCAGGACCGTGGCACCGGAGGCGTCGATCTTCTGGGCGAGCCGGTCGATCTCCTCCGGCCGGCTCTCGAACCCCAGCGGCGGCGAGTCGGTGCCCACGACCATCGAACGACCAACCTTCTCGTTGATCTTCCGCGCGGCGATCTCCGCGATCCCCGGTCCGCCGCCGCAGATGAACATGGTGACGGAGGGGTCGTCCTTCCACTTCGTGTAGAACCGCGGGAAGAAGTCCGAGCCGGAGACCCGGCCGCGCAGCGGCGTTCCCAGCAGGCGCGCGGCGGCGACCAGGATCTGACTGTCACAGGTGATCGGGCTGAAGTTCGGAAGCACGTCATGGAACTCCCGGTCCTTCTGCAGCTTCATGATCATGTCGACGTGGAGGGTCATCAGCATGCCCTCCTTGAATGTGTCGACGAGCTCGTCGAGCGTGAGGTCGTCGATTTCCACGTTCAGCAGGCGCACCTTCTTCGGCATGGCAGCGTTCCTCTAGCGGGCCCAGGCCTGCTCGATGAGCTCCTTCGTCTGCCGGATGTTACCGGCGGTGGAGGCGCCAAAGACGATCGACTGCACACCCTGCATCCCGCACACCCAGTCGATCGCCTCCTTGGCGGGGATGGCCCCAGAGGCCAGGACCGACATGGCGATGGCGCGACACTTCCGCGTTCCCAGCGCCTCGCGGTAGGCGTGGATGCCTCCGCTCATCCGGAAATCGATCTTGTTGATGTTGGCGCAGACGATCGGGTTGTCGACCCCTGCCTGGTCGAGGGCGTCGAGGAGGAGCGGGAGGTTCATGGTGATGAAGCCTGCCTCGGCGTCGTAGCGCTCCTTCACGTAGCGGTGGAACTCGCCGAACACCGGGTAGAGCTTCAGCCCCAGGAGCAGGTCGGTCACCACGTTCTGCACGAAGATGACCGGAGTATTGAGCCCGTGGAAGCGCTTCATCTCGGCGTCCACCAGGAGCTTCATCAGCGCGTAGATGTCCCGGGTCAGCGTTCCCACTGCCCCGCGAATGACCGTGCTCACCACCCCGCCGGCGGAGAAGCGCTGGATGGTCTCCATCACCCCCACCTGGCTCACCGAGTTCGCGTACTTGTGCGCGTACGGCATGCAGGGGAAGAAGACGAAGTCCTTGTAGCGCTCGCGGTTGGCCCGCATGTGGTCGCAGATCTCGCCGATGCGATCGTGCGTGGTGCACATGAAGGTCCGGATGCCCATGTCGAACGCCGTGTCCAGCACCTCGACGATGGCCGCGATGTCCTTGAACCTCATGAGCTGCTGGCGGGCCTTCTCCTCGGACATGTGGTTCACGCCGAAGAACTGGTTGTCGCCGAAGAGGATGCGGTCGATGGTCGCCATGTTCGGGTTCCTCAGGCCCTTGCCTTGCCGCCGGCCTGGAGGATGAGATCGACGATCCGGTCGGTCTCGTAGGCGCTGGCGAAGCTGTTCTCGTGGGCGGTGTTCTCGGTGAGGACCGCCTCGAGGAACGATTCCACCTGCGCCGAGTACTCCTCGCCGCGCAGATAGAAGCTCACCGGCTTCTGTAGGTCGGTGATGTAGCGGCTGTTCCAGCCCTCGACGTAGCGCTCGAACTCGGCGCCCTGGCGCAGGTAGAGCTTGAGCTCCTGCCGGTCGACGACGAGCTTGCCCTTGCTGCCGTGCACGGCCACGGTCGTGCTCATCTTCCGGTAGGTCTCGTCGCTCCAGTTGGTCTCGAGGATGCCCGCCGCGCCGTTGGAGTAGGCGAACACCGCCGAGACCGCGTCTTCCACGTCCTCAGAGAAGATGGACTGCAGGCTCGCCCCGCGGACCTCGGCCGGAGGACCGACCAGGAAGTTCATCAGGTCGATGACGTGAGAGGCGTAGTCGTGGAGACAGCCACCGCCCTCGGAGCGCTTGGCCCGCCAGGTGCGGTTCTGCTCCTTGATCACCACCTGGCCGAAGGCGCTGCCGTGGATGTTCGAGACCTCGCCCAGAGCCCCCGCCTTGACGAGCCGCGCCGCCTCCTGGAAGGTGCCGATGAACCGGTTGTGAAAGCCCACCTGGTTCACCTTCCTCCGCTCGATGGCCATGGCCGACAGCGCCTTGCTCTGGACGGGGGAGAGCGTGAGCGGCTTCTCGACGAAGAGGTGCAGCCCCTGGTCCAGGGCGTGGCGAGCACAGTCGAAGTGGGTCGAGCTCGGCGTGGCAATGAACACCGCATCCAGACCCGCCCGCTCGATCATCTCCTCGGGGCTGGTGAAGGTCTCGACGCCGACGTACTTGTTCAGAACCGACAGCACGTACCGCGAGGTGTCGCAGACCGCGACCACGCCGGCGTCCCTCATCGCGTTGACGACCGAGAAGTGGGACAGGCCCATCTTGCCCGCCCCGATGATTCCGACCCTGAGTCCCATTGCGCTTGTTGCTCCCTCCACGTTGGTTGCGCGCTCGCCCGCGCCGGCACGATGTCCGAAGTGCTGCTCGTGCTCAATCGACGATTCAGCGGCTCTTCGATCGGGGTCGAGCCGACCCTGGGTCACACCCGTAGCGGCGGGCGAGAGGGATCCCACACCGGCCGCTGCGCCTCGTTGAGCAGCGCGGTCGCGCGCTGCTTTCCCCGGAAGAGACAGCTCCACTGATAACGCCGGAGAAAGCGCCGGAACTCCGCGTCGCCGTAGCGCGGGTTCCGCTTCACCATGCTCTTGAAGTAGCCGTAGAGCATCGCCACTCCACCCACGACCCGAGGCCGCCGGGTCATCCGGAAGGCGGCGCTGGCCAGCATGTACACCGGTGAGGTGCCCATGAAGTACTGGCCGAAGCCATGGCGCTGCCGTCCGATCCACCAGTTCTTGTGGCTGGTGCCCATCGGCCGCAGGTGGATGAAGCGCATCTCCGGGTCGTCCCAGGAGATCGCCACCCAGCCGAGCTGCCGGCAGCGGTGGCCGTCGATCCCGTCCCACATCAGCTCGCGCGTGAAACCGCCGATCTGCTGGAAGCAGCCGGTCCGGTAGAGCTTCACCATCCCCACCGAGTTCTCGTCGCCGATCATCTCGGAGACGAAGCCGGTGGGGTCGCGGAGCGGGAGCTGCACCGGGCCGTCGTGGCCGGGCAGCGGGAAGTAGGGCTTGCCCGAGCAGGTGCCGATCCGCGGATCGGCCTCCATCCGCTCGATGCACAGCTCGAAATAGCGAGGCGGCAGATCCAGGTCGAGGTCGAGCTTGCAGACGTACCCGTAATCCGCAGGGGCGATGGTGTCGTAGCCGGAGTAGAACGCGTCGATGACCCCGCCGCCGAGCTTCCGGTCGCCGCGGTCACGGCGGGTGATGACCCGGATGAACGGATAGCGCGCAGCGTACTCGGCGAGCAGCTGGGGCGTGCCGTCCTTGGACCCGTCGTCGACGATGATCCACAGCGCGGGCGGGAGCGACTGCCGCACCACCGACTCGAGCGTTCGGCGTCCGAAACGGGCCTCGTCACGGCAGGGAGTGATGAGGCAGTAGCGACGATCCATTCAGATCCCGAGGCGACGCTCTCTACCATGACCGCACGCCCGGCTCGTGCCGGCCCGTGGCGCGGGTTCGGCGTGACACCCTGAACCCGGGTGTAACCTCCAGGGCCGCCGGGAGGGACGGTGGGCAGACGCGGCTGGACCAGGACCGTGACGGTGCTCGCGCTCGCGATGGCGGCGCTCGCCGTGCTGGCGTTGCTCGCCGCCCGCCGTGCCGGCGGGGTGAGGGCTCTGGCCGGGAAGGTCCTCGGCTACCGCGCCAGCCACATCCGCCTCGCGGCCCGGGTGGACGAGGCCCCCTTCGGGCTCCTCGCGGCCTCCCAGGTGGGGTACGCGCCGGCGATGGTGAAGCAGTTCAGCGCGCCCGGTCGCTTCGCCGCCTTCCAGGTCATCGACGACCGCACCGGCGAGGTCGCCCTCCGCGGCGGTCCTCAGGTCCGGAGCCTCCCCGTCGAGGGCCTCGGCGCGGTTCGCCAGGTCGCCATCGGAGACTTCAGTGCGCTCACCCGACCCGGCCGCTACCACCTCGTGACCGACGGAGGGCTGCGGAGCCATCCCTTCGACGTGGGGCCCGCCGTCTTCGACGTGCCGCTCCGAGCCGTGCAGCGGGTGTTCTACTTCCAGCGCGCGTTCACCGCCGTCGACGCCGCGCACGCCGAGGGGCCCTGGGTCCACGGCAGCGACGCGGCCCTGGCGCCTCCGGGCGTTCGAAAGGGGTGGCACGACGCGGGCGACTTCTCCGTCTACAGCGCGTCGATGAACACCGCGGTGTACTGGATGCTCGAGGCGGCGAGCGACTTCGCTCCTGCCGACGACGACACCGGCATCCCAGAGTCCGGGAACGGCGTGCCGGACCTGCTCGACGAGGCGCGCTGGGGGCTGGAGTGGCTGCTCTCGGTGCAGGACCCATCGGGTGGATTCCGGAACACCACGTGCCAGGACCGTTACGGCCCGTACGGGACCAACGCGCCGGACACCGTTCCGCCCTACCGGCACGGGGAGGTGGGGACCCTGGCCACCGCACGGGCGGTGGGGACGCTCGCCTACGCCTCGCACGTGTTCCGGCGCATCGCCCCCGCGTTCGCACGGAGCTGCCTCGCCGCAGCCCAGCGCGGGGACGCTTACCTCCGCGCGCACCCCGACGAGGCCACCGATGGCCCGAGCTGCCCCGCCTACCGCGCCGACGGCAACCGGGAGATCGACCGGCACGTCCAGATGTACGCCGCCGCCGGCCTGCTCCTGGCCACCGGAGACCCGGCGGCGCGCGAGGCGTTCGAGCGCAGCTACGTCGAGCTGGACTACGACCCGAGCTACCACCACTTCAACGGCTTCGCTGCCCAGCTCTACCTGCGCGCCGAGGCCGGAGCCCCGGAAAGGAAGCGGGCCATCCTGGAGCGGCTCCGGCTGCACGCCGACCGTGCGCGCGCCGACGGCGACGCTCAGCCCTTCCAGTGGGCGCCCCGGACGCACTGGGGCTCGATCGGCGCAGCCTTCGTCCGGGTGGGCGCGTACAGCATCCAGGCCTGTCTCCGGGACCGGGTGCGCTTCGCCGCGGACTGCGAGCAGGCGCTGGCCACGGTGCACTACGTGCTGGGCCGCAATTATCTCCACTTTTCGTACGTGAGCGGACTGCCCGGGGTGACGCACGGACGGCAGTGGGCGTTTCACCACTGGCTGGCGACGCTCCGGGCCACGCCGCACGACTTCCCGGGGATGGTCGCCGGCGGCCCGAACGCCTTCCCGGAACCGGCGGACCGCTCCAAGTCCTGGGCGCGGCCGATCCCCGTCTGGGGCTACTGGGGAGATCCGGCCTTCCCCCGCGACGGCAGCACGCCCTTCGAGCAGCGCTTTACCGACAACGACAGCTGGTCCACCAACGAGATCTCCCTCGACTGGCAGGCCGCCGCGCTCTACGGGTTTCACTTCGCGCGCTGGATGGCGCGGACCGGCTCCGCCGCGACACGGTGAATCCCCGGGGTGCACCTGACCCACGCGCCAGGGGGAGGGTGACTGATCCGGGCAATCCGTAGTTTGGTCCCGCTCCGGACATGTGCGGGATCGCCGGAATCGTGGGCCGCCTCGACCAGGCGAACCGTTCAGCCCTCCAGCGGATGAGCGCTGCGATGCTCCACCGCGGCCCCGACGATGACGGGACGTGGGAGTCGTCACCGTCCGCGGACGGCACCGGAGTGCTGCTGGGGTTCCGCCGGCTGGCGATCCTCGATCTCTCGCCGTCCGGCCACCAGCCGATGCTGGATCCGACCACCGGCCACGCATTCCTCTTCAACGGCGAGGTCTACAACTTCCGCGAGCTCCGCAGCCGGCTCGCCGCGGAGGGGCACACCTTCCACTCCACCGGCGACGCGGCGGTGGTGCTTCGGATGCTCGCCACCCGCGGCCACCGGGCGCTGCGCGAGCTGCGGGGGATGTTCGGACTGGCCTGCTGGGACCCCCGCCGGCGGACGCTCCTGCTGGCCCGCGACCCGCTGGGCATCAAGCCGCTCTACGTGGCGCGTCCGTCCCAACCCGGGGCGGGGTGGAGCCTGGCCTTCGCCTCCGAGGTGCGCGCGCTGCTCGCCTCCGGCCTCCTCGGCACGCCCAGGCTCGACCCGGCCACCGCCGCCTCGGTGGTGTGGAACGGATTCGTCGTCGGCCCGGGCACCGCGGTGCGAGGAATCGAGTCGCTCTTGCCCGGCGAGGTGCGCATTCACCGTGAGGACGGGACGGTGCAGCACGCCGAGCAGTACTGGACCTTGCCCGCGCCGGGCGAAGGAGCACCCCTCGACGAGGAGGCGATGGCCGCGGCGCTGGAGGAGAGCGTCCGGCTCCATCTGGTCTCGGAGAGGCCGCTGGGGGTGTTCCTCTCCGGGGGAATCGATTCCTCTGCCGTGGCCAACCTCGCACGGAAGGCCAACCAGGGGCCGGTGCACACCTTCACCCTGGCCTTCGAGGAGGAGGAATACGACGAAGGGAAGATCGCCCGCGCCGTCGCCCAGGCCATCGGGACCGATCACCAGGAGGTGCTCCTCAGGGAGGAGGACTTCGTCTCCGAGCTCGAGCGAGCGGTGGACAGCCTCGATCAGCCCACCTTCGACGGCCTCAACTCGTATTTCATGTCGCACGCGGTACGGCAGGCCGGCTTCACCGTGGCGCTGGTGGGCACCGGAGGCGACGAGCTGTTCGGCGGATACACCAGCTTCCGGGACCTCCCTGTGCTCTACCGGTGGTCGCAGCGGCTGGACTGGATTCCGCGCCCTGCGCTGGTGGGGAGTGCCCAGCTCGGCGTCGCCGCGTTCCAGCCCCAGCGGGGAGAGATGCCGCGGCAGACCCGGTGGGCCAAGCTCCCGGACATGGTGCGCTACGGGGACAACCTGGTGTCGCTGTACCAGCTGGCCTACGCGCTCTTCCTGCCCGACTTCCAGCGTGAAGTGCTGGGTTGCGAGCAGGCGGCGCTGCTGGAGGACGGGCTGCCCGGACCGGTGCGGGCGCGGGTGGAGCAGGAGATCGGCGGGCGCTCGGCGCTGGCGGCGATCAGCGTGCTCGAGCAGCGGCTCTTCCTCGGGGAGCGGCTGCTCCGGGACAACGACGTGGCGAGCATGGCCGCGTCCATCGAGCAGCGGCTCCCGCTGGTTGATTCGGTGCTCCTCGAGGCGGTGATGCGCGTGCCGGACGCAGCCCGGTACCAGCCCGTGCGGAGCAAGGCGATGCTCCGGCGCATCGGGCTCCGCGGCCTTCCCCCGGCGCTGTTCCAGCGGCCCAAGCGCGGCTTCGTCCTTCCCTTCGATCGATGGATCCGCCAGGGGTTGAGCGGCGCCATCGACGAGACGCTGCGCGATGCCGATGCAGTGCGCGCGGCCGGGCTCGAGCCGGCGGCCGTGGAGAGGCTGTGGCGGGCGTTCCGGGACGGCGCCCCAGGCCTGTACTGGTCGCGGGTCTGGGCGCTCTACGTCCTGGTGCGCTGGTGCCGTCGCCACGGGCTACGGCTGTGACTCCGGCCGGCGAGCGGCTCGTCCGCCTCGCCCGCTGGGCGCTCCTGGCCCTGGCCGCCGGATCGGCGGTGCTCGCGGTCGGCCTCGCACGGAGGTCTGCGGCCGCCGCGGTGCCCTGGGTCTGTCCGATGCACCCGGAGGTGCGGACGCTGGCGCCCGGCGCCTGCCCCCGCTGCGGGATGGCGCTCGTCCGGCTCGAGGCCCGGCCTGCGCCCGTCGAGGAGAAGGAGACGCGTCTTCCCACCGGCGCGGTTGAGCTGGTGCGAACCCGCGTCGTCACCGAGCCCCTGCTCGCTCCGGCCTGGGTGGAAGGGGACCGGATCGCGGCGCGGGTCTACGACGACGCGCTCGCCACCCTCGCCCCGGGAGACCTTCTGACCTTCCGTCCCTCCGGCGCGCCGGCGCGCGCGGTCGAGGTGACGGTTGGGCCCGCGCCGTTCCCCGCCTGGGATGCCTCCACCTCCCGGGTGGCGCTCGTCCCTGCTCCCGGAACGAGGCTGCCCACCGGGACCGCGGGCTGGATCGAGGGACCGGCGCACGCCCGGCGCCAGCGCATGGTGTCGGTATCGGCGCTGCTCGAGGATGCCGGGGGACCCTACGTCCTGGTGCAGGCCCCCGGAGGCGAGTTCGTCCAGCGGCGGGTCCGGATCGGACGGACCCTGGACGGCCTGGTGACGATCGTCTCCGGCGTGGTGGACGGTGAGCGGGTGGTGGTCCGGAGCGCCTTCTTCGTCGATGCCGAGAGACGGATGGGCGCCGCCGCCGAGGCGTCCGGGCGGTGAGGGGGCTCCTCGTGCGGATGGTGGACTGGAGCTCCCGGCGCACCCGGTGGGTGCTCGCGGCGGCTCTGCTCCTGGCCGGGCTTGGCCTCCTGGCGCGAAGGGCAGTGCCGCGGGACCTGCTCCCCGAGCTGGCGGCTCCGCACCTCGGGCTGGTCGCCGAGTGGATGGGCCATCCCGCGTCCGAGGTCGCCGACCGGGTGACCCGCGTGGTGAGCGCCGTCGCCGGGACTCTCCCCGGAGTGACCGTGGTCCGGGGAACGTCGATGCAGGGCATGGCCCACGTGGACCTGGTCTTCGCCTCCACCGGAGCGCTGCGCGAGGGGCGCCGCGCGCTGCTCGCCCGGCTTCCGGAGCTGCGCGCCGTCCTGCCGGCGCAGGCCCGGCTCACCGTCGGCCCGGAGGCCTCGAGCACCGGGTGGATCTACCAGTACGCCCTCGTCGACCCCACCCAGGGCCACAAGCTCATCGACCTCCGGCGCTTCCAGGACCAGGTGCTCCGCCCGGCGCTGGCCACGGTCCCGGGCGTGGCCGAGGTGGCCTCGGTGGGCGGACAGCTGGACGAGCTGACGGTGAACGTGAGCTCCGAGGCGCTGCGGGTCCACGGCCTCGCCCTCGGCGACATCCTCTCCGCCTTCCGCACGGCACTCGCCGGTGCAGGCGACCGGGGCCTCGAGGCGGGGACGATGGCCGCGCTGCCCATCCCGGTGCCAGGGGGAGCCTCGGTTCCGCTCGGAGCGCTGGCCCAGACCCGCCCCTGGCGGCAGATGGCCGAGGGCGTCGCGGACCTCGGAGGCACCTTGCCCGCCGTGGGCGGCATCGTGGTCGTCAGCCCGGGCGCCGACGTGCCCTCGGTCGTCGCCGAGGTGCGGCGCCAGCTCGCGGCAGAGCGCGATCGGCTCGGCCCGTCGGTGCAGGTGGTGACCGTCCACGATCGGTCCGAGGTCGTGGGCCGCATTCAGCGCACGCTGGGTTGGGCGCTGGCGGAGGAGATCGCCGTGGTGGCGGTGGTCATCTTCCTCTTCCTCCTCCACGCCAGGAGCGCACTGGTGCCGCTGCTCACGCTCCCCCTGGTGGTGCTGCTGACGTTCGGCGCGATGTGGCTCCTCGGCATTCCGGCCACGGTGATGAGCCTCGGGGGCATCGGCATCGCTCTGGGGCTGGCGGTGGACGCCGACGTGGTGGCACTCGAGGCATGTCACCGCCGGCTGGAAGGCGCGGGGTGTCCGGGAGATCCCGAGGCCCGGCGGCTCGAGCTGGTCGCGGCGGCGGGGGTGTTCGGTCCGGCGGTTCTCACCGCGCTGCTCATCACCGCGCTCAGCTTCCTGCCGGTGCTCGCCTTCGGCGGCGAGACCGGGCGGCTCCTCCGGCCGCTGGCGATCACCAAGACCGTGGTAATCGCCGCGGCCGCGCTGGTCTCCCTGACCGTCGCCCCAGCGCTCCGGACGCTCCTCCTGCGAGGACGGGTGAGGCCGGAGTTCGACAATCCCCTCAACCGCTGGATGGTCCGCCTCTACCGCCCCTTCGTGGGTCTCGCGCTGCGCCGCCCGGCGCTCACCCTGGCCATCGCCGCCCTGGCGCTGCTCTCGGCCGTGCCGCTCGCCGGACGCCTGGGAGGCGAGTTCCTTCCCCGCATCGACGAGGGCGATCTCCTGTCGATGCCCACCACCCTCCCGGGCGCGCCTCCACACGAGCTGGCCACCCAGCTCGCGCTGGCCGACCTCCGGCTGGCGGCGGTGCCGGAGGTGGAGACGGTGTTCGGGAAGGCCGGACGGGCGAGCACCGCCACCGACCCCGCGCCCCTGTCGATGGTGGAGACCACGCTCCGCCTCCGCCCTCGCGACGAGTGGCCGCGGAGGCTCGTCGCGCGCTGGTACTCGGGGTGGGCGCCGGGAGTGTTCCACCGCCCCCTCGGGGTCCTCTGGCCCGAGGAGCGACCCGTGACCCGATCCGAGCTTCTCGCCGAGCTCGACGCCGCCGCCAGCCTTCCCGGATGGAGCGGCGCCTGGACGAGCCCGGCGCGCGGGCGGCTCGACATGGTGACCACGGGCCTGCGGACCCCGGTGGGGGTGCGCATCGTCTCCCCCGACGCCGGCCGGCGAGCGCGGCTCGGGGCCGAGCTGCAGTCGCTGGTCCTCCCGCTGCCCGGGACGCGGGGCGCGGCGTTCGAGTCTCCGGGGGAGGAACCCTGGCTCACCTTCCGGCCCGACCCCGCGGCGCTCGCCCGCCTCGAGGTGGATCCGCGCGCCGCAGCGGAGCTCGCGGGATTCCTGGTGAGCGGCGGTGAGATCGGCACGGTGACCCAGAGTGGGCGAACGCTCCGGCTGCACCTCACCGAGGACCTCAACGTGCGGGGAAGGGCGGACCAGCTCCGCGCGGTGGCGGTCCGCTCCGCCGGGTCGCCCGGACAGCCGGTGCCGCTCGGCCTGATCGGAGATCCGGTGGTACGTCCAGTGCTGGCCAGCCTCCGGACCGAGGGAGCGGACCAGGTGGCCTACCTGACCGTCGACCTCGCGGAAGGAACGGACCTGCTCGGGTACGTGGAGCGCGGACGGCAGGCGGTCGCCCTGGCCCAGCGCGCGGGAGGGCTCGCGCTCGACCCCGGTGAGCGGCTGGAATGGGTGGGCGAGTACCCGATCCTCGCCGCCGCCAACCGCCGGCTGGGGCTGATCGTCCCGGGGGTGCTGCTGGCCATGCTCGGCCTGCTCTACTGGCAGTTCCGAAGCCTGACCGAGGCGCTGATCGTCCTCAGCTCGGTCCCCTTCGCCCTCGTGGGGAGCGTGTGGATGCTCCACTGGCTCGGCTACCCACTGTCGGCGCCGGTCTGGGTGGGGCTCCTGGCGGTGGCTGGCCTGGCGATGCAGACCGCAGTGGTGATGGTGGTCTACATCGACGCCGCCTTCTACCGGCGGCTCGCCGAGGGGCGGATGGCGACGCGGGAGGACGTGATCGAGGCCCACGCCGAGGGCACCGTGCAGCGCCTCCGCCCCAAGCTGATGACGGTCACCACCATGGCCGCCGGGCTCCTTCCCCTGCTCTGGGCGGAGGGGGCCGGAGCGGAGGTGATGCGTCGGATCGCGGCCCCGATGATCGGCGGGCTCCTCACCAGCGCCTTCCTCACGCTGGAGGTGCTTCCGGTGCTCTACACGCTCTGGCGGGTCCGCCAGCTCGAGCGGGCCCGGAGGCTCGGGGCCGAGCCGGGCGCGGTCCTCTCCCGGGCTAGAGCCTGACCTGGGCGGCGATGGAGGGCACGCCGCTGGTGTCCACCAGGAAGAGCATGTAGTTGCCCGGGGTGGCGGACCGGGCGTCCGGCGGCGCGGTGACGCTCAGGCTGCCCGAGCCCGCGGTGAAGGAGAGCGGCACGAAGCGCTGCGACATGTTGATCGCGTGGGTTGTGCTCCCGAACCGGATCAGCGACACCTTGGCGATCCGCGCCGCGTCCGGGGTCTGGATGGTGAAGACCGAGCCGAAGGCGATGGTCGACGGCGCCGAGCCGATGATCGGCCGCGGGCCCTTGAAGAGGTAGGGCGGGGAGAAGAACTCGCCGTTGTACTGGTCCTGGGGCACGTGGTTGTCGTCGAAGCGGCCGCCGCCCATCACCACCACCCGCCCGTCGGGCATGAGCAGCGCCTCGGAGTGGTAGAGGCGCGGCGCGTTCATCGAGGCCATGGTGGTCCACGTCTCGCCGACGGGGTCCCACAGCTCGGCCTGGCGGATCGCGTTGGCGGTGTCCAGCGGGGCGGTGGTCGGTCCGCCGCCGGTGGCGACCACGCTCCCGTCAGGAAGAACGGTGAGGTTCAGGTAGGTGCGCGGGAAGCGCATCGAGGCGGTGGATCGCCACGCGGGCGAGGCCTGGTTCATGTCCAGCACGTAGGCGGTGGCGACCGAGGGCACCGCGACCTCGTCCGGATCCACCGACTTGCCGGCGGTGAGCACGACGCCGGGCCTGATCATCACCGAGCTGCCCGTGTCTCGCGCCGGAGTGCCCAGCGGGGTCCAGGTGTTGGTGGTGAGGTCGAGCACGTAGCTGGGGGTGGGGGACTCGGCCGTCCCGGCCAGGAGCACCTTCCCGTTGGGCAGGGCGAAGGCGTGCGGGTAGTAGGTGAAGGAGAGGTTGGCGGTGGTGAGCCGGGTCCAGGCGTTGGTCTGCGGGTTGTAGATCTCGGGGATGGTCGCCTGGCAGCCCGGGCAGTTGGTCTCCCCACCGAGAATCAGCACCCGTCCGTCGGAGAGCGTCGTCGTCGTCGGGTACCAGCGTGGCGAGGTCATCAGCGGAAGCGCGGTCCAGGTGTCGGTGGTCGGGTCGAAGACGTTCCCCACCCTCAGGCCCAGGTGCGCTCCGGCGTTGTGCCCGCCGCCGACGAAGATGCGCCCGTCCGCCATCTGCTCGTGCCCGGAGCAGAAGACGTTGGCCGGCACTGGCACGGTGCCGAAGGCGTTGGTGGTGGTGTCCCAGGTCCGGGCGTCGTCACCGAGCGACTGACCCTCGGACATGAGGATGCGCCCGTCGGGGAGCTGGCTGGTGTGCACCACCACGATGGGTAGCGAGATCAGCCCCGACCAGAGGCCGGTCGCCGCCGGGTTGCCCGGGCTCGCGTTGCTGAAGGTGACATTTACCCCGGGGGCGTAGCCGGTCACCCGCTGTCCGTTCAGCGCCTGGGCGCCGATGGCGTGGGTCCCGTTGGAGAAGCTGGCGGTGCTGAGGGTGAAGCTCGCCGGGCTGGTCGGCTGCAGGAGCCCCACCACTGCTCCGTCCACGGTGAGCTGGATGGCAAGGAGCCCCGAGTCCGGGTCGCTGGCGGTGACGTTGACCGTGACGTTCCCGGTCAAGGTCCCGCCGGGCCCGGGTGAGGTGACGGTCACGACCGGCGGGGTGTTGTCTGGAGGTGCGGCCTTGAACGCCGCCGCCTGCATCACCCAGGTTCCGCTCTGCAGGCCCGCGGTGGCGGTGTACGAGCCGGCCGCGCCGACCACCCTGTCCTCGGCAACGTCGCCGTCGGGCTGGGTGATGAACCGGAGGGTGTAGCCGCTCCCGGCCGCGGTGGAAAGTGTGGAGATGGTATCGCCGGCGACGATCAGATCGCCCGGGGCCGTGGTGGTGAGGGCGCCGCTGCTCGCGGTGGCGCTCGATCCGCTGGAGCCGTTCGCCGCATCCAGTGCGCTTGTGATGGCCACTCCGCTGTACTCGAGGATGCGAATGTCGGGGAACCCCGCGGCCGGCGAGAACGCCACGGTGACGGTGTTCGTCCCCGCCGGCGCTCCAGCGATGTTGGCAGCGAAGTAGATGGACTGGGAGAGGTTGCCGGCGGCGTTCCGCGTCGGACCGATGGCGCGCTGGTAAACGTTGCCCTTGCTGTCGGTGACCGTGGTCACGTTGGAGGTGGCGTCGTTCCACCCCACGATGACCACGTTGAAGTTCCCGGCCCGTTGCGCCCCGGTGAAGGTGATCGGCACGCTGGTCTTGCTCGACTGCGGGGTGGCGTAGTTTCCCTGAATGAACTTGGGCACCACCGGAGGCGGTGCGGTCGCCAGGGTCGTGGCGCTGGCGCTGCCCGAGTAGGGCCCGAGGTTTCCGGACCCGTCGTTGGCACGCACCCGGTAGGAGTACGACGTGCTCGGGGTCAGGCCCGAGTCCACATAGGTGGTACCGGTCCCCGGGGGCGCGGCCACCTGGGCGAAGCTCGAGCACCCGCTTCCCTGACAGCGCTCGATGAGGTACCCGGTCACCGCCACGTTGTCGTTCGCCGCGGTCCAGGAGAGGTTGATCTGCACATTGGTGGCGGCGGTGGCCTGGAGCCCGGAGGGCGCCGTCGGCGGCGTGGTGTCGGGCGTGGGCGTGGTGGCGCTGGCCACCGGCGAGTACCCGCCGAGGTTGGCGGCTCCGTCGGTGGCGCGGACGCGGTAGCCGTAGGTGGTGCCGGCCACCGCGGTGCCGTCGCTGTACGTCGTCCCGGTGCCGGGGGGCGCGGCGATCTGGGAGAAGCTGGAGCAACCGGTCCCCTCGCACCGCTCGATGAGGTACCCGGTAACCCCCACGTTGTCCGTGGCTGCGGCCCAGGAGAGATCCACCCGGGTGCTGCTGACGGCGCTCGCGTTGAGCGTGGTCGGCGCGGTGGGCGGCGTCGAGTCGGGAAGGGTGGTGACGCTCGCCGCGTTGGAATAGGGGCCGAAGTTGCCCGCCCCGTCGCTCGCGCGGACGCGGTAGCCGTAGGTGGTGTTCGGGGTAAGGCCACCGTCGCCGAAGCTGGTCGCGGTGGCCGGGGCAGTGCCGATCTGGGTGAAGGTGGAGCACCCGCTCCCGGTGCAGCGCTCGATGAAGTAGCTCGCCACACCCAGGTTGTCGCTGGAGGCGCCCCAGGACAGCGACACCTGGGAGCTGCTGCTTGCCGAGGCGTTGAGATTCGATGGCGCGGTAGGCGGCTGGCTGTCCGTCGGCGCACCGCGGAAGGCGACCATCTGCATCACCCAGGGGCTGCCCGAGCTGACCGCCATGGTCGCCGCGTAGCTGCCGACGGTGGTGACCTTTCTGTCCTCGGCGCCGTCACAATCCGGCTGGGTGATGGCCCGGCTGGTGAAGCCCGTCCCGGGCCCGTTCGTGCAGCCAGTGGTCATGTTGGCGCCGAAGATGAGATCCAGCGCGTTGGTGGTGGTCATCGCACCGCTGCTCGCCGTCGCAGCCGTTCCGCTCGCCCCGGCGACCACGTCGACGGGGTTACTCGGGTCGACGCCGGCGTACTCGAGGATGCGGACGTCCACGTACGCCGCCGGGATGTTGAAGGTCACGGTGACGGTGTTGGCGCCGGCGAGCGCTCCGGAGATGTTCTTCGCGTAGTAGATCGACTGGCTGAGCGCGCCGGGATACTGCGTGGGCCCGATGGCGCGGGAGTAGACGTTTCCCTTGCTGTCGCTGACGGTGTTCACCGCCGCCGTGGTGTCATTCCAGCCGACCACCACCACGTTGAGGTTGCCCGCAGTCTGCGCCGCGACGTACTTCACCCCAAGGGTCGAGACGTTCGACTGGGGGGTGGCGTACGCCACCTGCACGAACTGGAAGTCACCGGTGAGGGCGCTGGTCCGCGAGCCCTCGCGCCGTGGTCCGGCCGCGAGATCCTCCGGTTGGCGCTCGCATCCGGTGAGGCCAATCGCGGTCGCGAGCAGGACGATTCCCAGCGTCTGCCGACATTCACGAGCCAACCGCTTCATCGCGTGTGCTCCCCGGGTCCACGGGCCCGAGCGCGCGAGCTCCCCTGTCGCACAGCCGGGCCGGTGTGTGAGTGGAGGGAGTCTGCCCGACCGCATTCGCGCACGTCAGCGGGTCAAGAACGACCAAGTCGCCCGGGTCGGGGATGACCGGCGAGCGCCTCACCAACGTTCATGGATCCGATGGGCAGGTCTCGCGCCTTGGCGGCGAGTCGGCCGCTCGTCCGAGCGCGGCGCCCTGGTACCGTGCCGCGCCGTGGCAGCAGCCGACGAATCCCCGACGCTCGATGCGGACGTCGCCGTGGTGGGAGCCGGAGTCGTGGGGCTGGCCGTTGCCCGCGCCCTCGCCCGCGCCGGTCGCGAGGTCTTCGTCATCGAGCGGGAACGCTTCGTCGGATTCCACACCAGCTCGCGCAACTCCGAGGTGGTGCATGCCGGGATCTACTACCCACCCGGCTCGCTGAAGGCGCTCTCATGCGTGGAGGGACGGGAAGCGCTGTACGCGTACTGTTCCGACCGCGCTGTCCCGGTGGCCCGGCCGGGGAAGGTGATCGTCGCCACCCAGGAAGGCGAGGTCCCGGCCCTGGAGACGATCAAGGCGCGGGCGGAGGCGAGCGGCGTTCACGACCTGCGCTGGCTCAGCGGAGCGGACGTGCGCGCGTTCGAGCCGGAGGTGACGGCGGTGCGCGGCCTGTTCTCGCCCTCCACCGGCATCGTGGACAGCCACGCCTTCATGACCGCGCTGCGGAGCGATGCCGAGGACGCCGGCGCGCAGGTGCTCCTCGCCACCCCGGTGCTCGCCGGCCGCGTGGCAGATGGCGTCGTCCTTCGCCTCGGCGGCGACGAGCCGTCGGTCGTGCGGTTCCGGCTGGTGGTCAACTCCGCGGGGCTGTGGGCTCCGGAGCTGGCCCGGCGGATCGAGGGCGTGCCTCCGGAGACCATCCCCCCGCAGCGGTTCGCCAAGGCGCATTACTTCGTGCTGTCCGGCACGTCTCCCTTCCACCATCTCGTCTATCCGGTCCCGGTGCCAGGCGGGCTCGGAACCCACGTCACGCTGGACCTCGCCGGGCGCGCGCGCTTCGGCCCCGACGTGGAGTGGGTGGACGCGGTGGACTACGCCTTCGACGAGTCGCGGGCCGACTCCTTCTACCGGTCCATCCGCCACTACTGGCCTGCCCTTCCGGACGGTGCGCTGCAGCCGGGGTACACCGGCATCCGCTCGAAGATCTCCGGCCCCGGCGAGCCCGCGGCGGACTTCCTCCTCCAGGGTCCGGAGGAGCACGGCCTTCCGGGATTGATCAACCTCTACGGCATCGAGTCGCCCGGGCTCACGTCCTCGCTGGCCCTCGCCGCCCGCGTCGCCGCGCTGGCCGCGCGCTGACTCAGGCGCTCGAGGCGTGGGGACGCGCGTCGGGGCGCGCCATCTCCGCCAGCTCCTCGAGGCGCCGCGCCCGTGCTTTCATCGTCTCGGTGGGCGGAAGCCCCGCGGCCCGGTACACGTCCTGGAGCCGGTGGAGCCAGTCGTGCCGCAGGGCTGCCTGCTGCGCGTTGGTCCGCGAGACGTGCTCGAGTCGCTCCGGGTCGGCGTCCAGCGCGGCCAGCCGCTCGCCGACGTCGGGACAGTCGAAAGGGATTTGGATGACGGCGTCTGACCAGTCGAACTGGCGCTCGAACTCGGCGCAGCGAGGCGGCTCGCCCACCAGGACCGCGCCCGCCGCCGCACCCTCGTAGAATCTCCCCGAGATCTCCTCGCGACCCGCGGTCCACTCCGGCTCGTTCACCCGCGAGCGGTAGGACACGTAATAGCGGCTGCGCTGCAAGAGATTGGCCAGGAGCAGCCGGTGCTGGGCAGCATCGCCCACGCTGAAGGTCACCTGCTTGCCCTGCGCGCCGCCCGCCCGCACGGTGTCGTAGTAGTAGAAGAGCCGTCGCTCCCGGGCCAGCGCCAGCAGCGCAGCGTGCGTCACTGCCGAGCGGCGGCCGATGTTCAGAACGTCGATGGTCCGCGGAGGCGGAGATGGGTAGGGCGAGAAGCGGAGCACATCGGCGGCGAGCGGCAGGTAGTCGCAGGGTTTGCCCACGATGCGCGCCACTTCCGTCACTGGGTGCTGCATGGCGATGAACAGGTGATCGAACTCGCTCAGCAGCTCGATGAGGTACTCGGGCAGTTCCTGGATCCAGATCTCGCTGACGAAGCAGATCGCCTTTCGGCACCGGGCTCTCCAGTCGGGCACCGCCGCCAGCGCCCAGAGCTCGAAGGGATGGTTGAAGACCGGCAAGAACAGCTCGTATTCGCGGGCGAGCGGCGGGGCCCGTAGCTGGGGCGTGATCGCCCGGGCGAATGCGCGCGAGCGGAAGAGCCGCCGGCCCCCCTTGTAGACCCGCCGGGCGTTCTCCACCGCGTCGTAGTCGGTGATCTCCACGCGGTCGGCGCCGGTGACCTCGGCGACCACGTCCTCGAACTCGTAGGGCGCGCAGAAGGCCACCAGGTCGTGCACCCGGCGCATGGAGAGCTGGAGCACGCTCCCGCCCGCGGTGCCCGGCACCAGGACCGCTGCGTCCCCTCCCTGCAGGGGAAACGTGACCGGGCCGCCCATGGTCAGATCACCAGCTTCCGGCAGTAGAAGGCCTCAGCCAGCTGCTCCGGCGCCACGCATTCCATGCCCCGGATCCGAGCCACCGCCCGGAAAAGATCCGCCGTGAACCAGGCCTTGCCGGCCTGGGTGGGAAACGCATTCAGGACCAGCTCGATCTTCTTCTCCAGTGTCGCCGCGCTCAGCGGGACGAAGAGGTTCGGCACGCCGAAGTCACCGTCGTACTTGGGGATCTCGAACTCGAGGATCAGGTGGTTGCGCCAGGTATTCCAGGTCAGCTCGGAGACCTGCCGGTGATCCTGGTGACGATCCTCGCGGTAGTGAGTGAGCACGAGGTCAGGCTGGAACTGCTGCTTGAGTACCTCGAACTCGTCCTTCACCGACGCTCCCTCGTAGGGAAGGAAGCCGTCCCGGTGGCTTCCGATCACCACCCGGCTGGCGGCGGCGCCCCGGAGGAAGTGAGCGGCAGAGGCCCGTGCCTCCTCGGCACGCGCAGGCGTCGAGCAGAACACCACCCAGAGCACCTCCAGCTCCCGCTCCGCGCAGAGGCGCATCAGGGTCCCGCCACACCCGATCTCGATGTCGTCCGCGTGGGCGCCGAGCGCGAGGACTCGCAGCCGGCCACCGCCAGGGTCGAACACTCGCAGCGGGTTCATCACTGGCTCTTTCCGTTTCGCTTCCAGACCTCCCAGGGAACCTGTCCGCGGGTGTAGAGGTCCTCGAGCAGCTGTTTGTCCTTGAAGGTGTCCATGCAGGCCCAGAAGCCGTCGTAGTTGAAGGAGAGGAGCTTCCCCGCCTCGGCCAGCCGCTGGAAGGGCTCCTGGACCAGCTCCTCACCCGGCCGCATCCAGTCGAAGATGTCGTGGCGAAGGACGAAGAACCCGCCGTTCACCCGCATCCCGAAGTCCTTCACGTGCCGGATGCTGCTCACCCGGCCATTTGGCTCAGCGGCCACCAGGTGAAAGCTCTGCGTCGGCGTCACCCCGGCGAAGCAGGCCACCGCGTCGTGCCCCTCGAAGAACTCGATCATCCCCGGGAGGGGAAGGTCGGAGACGCCATCGCTGTAGTTGGCCAGGAAGGTGCGCTCCCCTTCGAGGAAGGGCTCCACTGCCTTCAGCCGCTGTCCGATGTTGGAGTTCAGCCCGGTGTCGACGAAGGTGATCTTCCAGTCCTGGATGTCGCTGGCGAGCAGGTCCACCTGCTTGCCGCCGTCACTGATCACGAAGTCGTTGGAGATGGTCTCGTCGTAATCGAGGAAGTACCGCTTGATGGCGTCCGCCCGGTAACCGAGGCAGAGGATGAATTCCTTGTGGCCGTAGTGCGCGTAGTAGCGCATCACGTGCCAGAGGATCGGCCGGTAGCCCACGGGAACCATGGGCTTGGGAATCGACTCCGAGTAGTCCCGGAGCCGCATTCCCAGCCCGCCACAGAAGAGAACGACCTTCATGGGGGAGACCTCTCTGCCGTCGGCTTGGTCATCGGTCTTATCACCACGTCGACCACCTCCGCGGTGCGGGGCAGCAGGAGCGCGGAGACCACCATCTCCGCCACGTCCTCTGGCTGGAGCAGCTCGTCCGGCCGGTAGCTCCGCCGCTCGAACCGAACCACCGCCTCCTGCATGGGCGTCGCTGTCCTTCCCGGGAAAACGCTCAGGACGCGGATCCCGGACGCGTTGACCTGGTCTCGGATGCTTCCGGCCAGCGACCGGAGGGCATGCTTGGTCGCGGCGTACAGCGCGTTGTCCGGCCCCGCCGCCAGCCCGGCGGTGGAGTTGACGAACACCAGCTGCCCCCGGGCGGTGCGCAGGAGCGGCAAGAGCGCCTTCGTGAGGAGAAAGGGAGCACGGACGTTGATGCGGTAGTCCGCATCCAGGTCCTGCCAGCCCACCGAGTCGATGCTCCCCAGGTGGAGGCTGCCAGCCGAGTGAACGAGAAGATCCAGGCGTCCGGACTCTCTCTCCACCCAGGTGGCGAGGCTGCGAAGGTCCTCATCCCTCCCGAGGTCGGCGGCGTACCACGGGGCGGTCCCGCCACCGGCGCGCACCCGCTCGGCCGCGGCCTCCAGCCGGGTGGAGTCTCGCCCGGTGAGAAGGACCTGGAGTCCCTTCGCCCCGAGCGCAGTGGCCACTGCCAGGCCGATGCCACTCGAGCCTCCCGTGACCAGGGCCACGCTTCCCAGGCCGTCGCTCACGCGGAACCTCCTGCCGTGGCGGACCGCTCTTCGCGGAGCAAGCCCCCGCGCTCGAGCATCCCGGCCGCCCGTGCCAGCTCGGGGAACGTCAATCCGGAGCGCTCGGCGATGTCGAGGAGGGACCGGGTCCCATCGGACTGGTTGAGAACCCAGAGCATCGCCATCTGGGCCGCTGCCGCGTGGCTCTGTCCGCCCACGGATCCGTAGAGCCCCCGCTTGCCCAGCTGCGGCTCACATTTGGGCTGGAGGTTCCGGTAGATGGTGTTGCCTTCCAGCACCTCGAAGATCTCCAGGTACCGGCGCAGGGTGTCGACCAGCTTCTCCGGCTTGACCAGGGAGGGGTCGTCTGCGGAGGTGTGGTACTCGGGATACTCGCCGTAGGGCGTTCGGGTGAGCGAGCCGACGGCCAGATTGAATCCGGGCGAGTTGTACTGGCGCTCGTCGTATCCGTAGGGAGTGAAGGGCCGGACGTCGTGCTCCACGCCCGCGTGCTGCAGCACGAGGACCGCCGCCCGATCGATCTCGGCATCGCCGCGCCGGCTCCGCTTGTAGGTGAGCCGGCCTCCGTCTCCCACGCACGCTGCGACCAGCCCGTGCGCGATCCGTCCCGCGGCTTCCTCGTTGAGCGCGAGCCAGGTGATCGCCCCGATGGTCCCGGGGATGAAGAGGAAGCGATAGGTGTAGCGTCGCTTCATGCCGGAGAGGATCCGGGCCAGCTCCGCGCACATCACCATCCCGGCGCAGTTGTCGTTGGCGAGCGAAGGATGACAGCAGTGGGTGGAGACGAGCACCTCGCGCTGCTCGGCGCCCGGGAGCACCAGCTCGCCGTAGGTGAGCGACCCGTCGCTCAGGGTCGTGTCGATCTCCACCTGGTATTCGCCCGGCCCGAGCCGGCTGCGGACGGCGTGGCTGAGACAGAACCCCCACGCCTCCCGGTAGTAGCTGGTCCGGTAGGGCACCAGCTCCGGCGCCTCGGGCAGCGAGTGCAGATGAGCCTGCAGCTCCTCGAGGCTCACCTGGCCCCGGAAGGGAACGCTGTAGTTCAGGACGTGGAGGTTGAGTCGCGAGGCGTCGGCGATCACCTCGCCTCCCGGGCCGAGCAACCGCGCTCCACGCAGGTTCCACTCCCGAGGGACCACCCAGTCGAAGACCCGTGTCCCGCTGGGGACCTCGTGCAGCGTGAGCGGGACCGTCCGCCCCAGGATCCGCAGCGAGGCGCGCAGCCCGTCGCCGGTGATGGAGCGGCAGATCGGGTAGAGCTCGCGGACGCCAGCGTGCAGCTCGGCGCCGAGGGCCTCGGGGTTCATCGCGTCGAGCACGGCCCGGAGCTCCTGGGTGGCGCTAGGAGGCACGGTGCTCCAGGAGGCCGCGGAGCGGCTCGAAGTGCTCCCGCCGCGCCGGAGGATACTCGGCGTCCCGGGAGGCGATGACCTCGACCGGCCCCGGCCACGAGATGCCCAGGAGCGGGTCGTCGTAGCGAACTCCTCGAGCGGCCTCCGGCTGATAGGGCGTGCCGATGAAGTACTCGACCTCGGTGGCATCGGCGAGGGTGTAGAAGCCGTGCGCGAAGCCCCGGGGGATGTAGAGCGCCCGGCCGTTCGCCGCGCTCAGCTCCGCGCCGTGGTGCCGGCCGAACGTCGTCGAATCCGGCCGGAGGTCGACTGCCACATCGAAGAGCGCGCCCCGGATGCAACGGACGAGCTTCACCTCCGCGTGGGGAGGAATCTGGTAGTGCAGACCTCGGAGCGTTCCTCGCCGGTGATTGAAGGAGACACTGCACTGGGAGAGAGACGGATCCAGCCCGTGCTCTGCCAGCTCCCGCGCGCACCAGGTCCGGGCGAAGTACCCCCGCGGATCGGGGTGACGCTCGGCCTCGAGGATCATCACTCCAGAGAGGTTGGTGGAGAGGAAACGCATCGCTCACCCGGGGAGCGCCGCCTAGAGCACCCGGACCTCTGGAATGGGCACCACGAACTGCCCGCCCCAGCTCCGGACGTCGGACATCTGCTGGACGATCTCGTCCTTCACGTTCCAGGGAAGGATCAGCACGTAATCCGGACGAACCTCGCGGAGCTTGTCCGGAGCGAAGATGGGAATGTGCGTGCCAGGCAGGAACTTGCCCTGCTTGTACGGGCTGCGGTCCACGGTGAAGTCGATGAAGTCGGTCCCCACCCCGCAGTAGTTGAGCAGGGTGTTCCCCTTTCCCGGAGCTCCGTAGCCGGCAACCCGCTTCCCGGCGCGCTTGGCGGCGATCAGGAACTCGAGCAGCTTGCGCTTGGTCTCCTTCACCTGCTCCCCGAACCCGGCGTAGGTCCCGAGGCGGAGCAGCCCCGCCTCGACCTCGCGCTGCCGGAGCCGCTGGGCGCGCTCGGTGATGGGCCGTGAGCCGTCCTCGGCGTGCCGGGCGTAGATCCGGAGCGAGCCACCGTGGGTGGGGATCTCCTCGACGTCGAAGAGCACCAGCCCCTGGCGCCGGAAGAGGTTCTCCGCGCTGAGGAAGGAGAAGTACGAGAAGTGCTCGTGGTAGATGGTGTCGAACTGGTTCTCCGCCATCAGCTTCATCAGATGGGGGAACTCGATGGTCACCACCCCGTTGGGCTTGAGGAGCAGCTTCAGCCCTTTCACGAAGTCGTTGGGGCGGGGGACCTGGGCGAGCACATTGGCACCGCAGATCAGATCTGCCTGCTTGCCGTCCGCCGCCAGCTCGCGGGCCAGGGACTCGCCGAAGAAGGCGACCCGGGTGGGGATTCCCTTGTCGATCGCCACCTGGGCCACGTTGGCCGCCGGCTCGATGCCCAGGACGGGGATCTGCTTCTTCACGAAGTGCTGCAGGAGGTACCCGTCGTTGCTCGCCACCTCGACCACGAAGCTCCGCTGTCCCAGGCTCAGGCGGTCGGAGATCATCTCCGCGTAGCGGCGCATGTGCTCGACCCAGCTGTCGGCGTACGAGGAGAAGTAGGCGTACTCGGTGAAGATCTCCCCGGGGCTGACGAACTCCTCCACCTGGACGAGGAAGCACTCCTCACAGACCCAGACATGGAGCGGATAGAACGGCTCCATCTGGTTGAGCTTCTCCGCGGGGAGAAAGGACTCGCAGAGAGGGGACATCCCCAGATCGACGAAGGTGTGCCGGAGCGGAGTGCCGCAGGACAGACAGGCGGGCTTCGGGGCGGGCGCGGTGGAAGACATGGTGATGGCGCCCGCTACGCGGCGGGCTCGCTCCTCCAGCGAAGATCGCGGCCGAGGTTGCCCGCGTCCAGGAGCTGCTTGATCTGATCGATCCGCCGGTAGCGGGGGCCTTCGAAGTCGGAGAGCTCGAGGCCGATGGCCCGGTAGGCATCGAGGAGCTGAGTCGCTCCCTTGCGGGCATCCCACCGGGGCTCGAACTCCGGCAGCAGCTTCGCGACCTTCGAGAAGTCCGCCCGGTAGTTCCGCTTGTCCGGGCCGGCGCCGTCGGCGAAAGCGATCTCGCAGCCGGGGACCGTCTCCTTGACGATCTGGGCGATGTCCCGGACCCGGTAGTTCTGGTCGTTCCGGCCGATGTTGAAGGCCTGGGCGTGGACCCGCTCGCGCGGCACGCTGAGCACCGCGAGGAAGGCGCGGCTGATGTCCTCGATGTGGACGATCGGGCGCCAGGGGCTGCCGTCGCTCTTGAGCAGCACCTTTCCCGAGGTGAAGGCCCACGCCACCAGGTTGTTGAGCACGATGTCGAACCGCAGCCGCGGCGAGACGCCGTAGGCGGTGGCGCAGCGGAGGAAGGTCGGAGAGAAGTCGTCGCTGGCGAGCTTCGAGACGTCGCGCTCCACCCGCACCTTCGACTCACCGTAAGGAGTGACCGGGTTGAGCTCCGACTCCTCGTTCACCGGCGCGTCGCCGGCCGCCCCGTAATTGCTGCACGAGCTGGCGAACGCGAAACGAGACACCCCCGCCTCCTTGGCCAGCGCGGCCAGCCGCACCGAGGCGAGGTGGTTGATGTCGTAGGTGAGCTGGGGGTTCAGGTCACCCAGCGGGTCGTTGGACAGCGCAGCGAGGTGCACCACTGCGTCGTGGCCGCGGAGGTCCTTCGCCTCGATCGCTCTGAGGTCCTTGACGATGGTGGGGATCGACTCGCGCCACGGGCCGAAGGTGGAGCGGCGATAGAGGTCGGTGTCGAGCCCGGTCACCTCGTGCCCCGAGTTCACGAGGAAGGGAGCCATCACGGTCCCGATGTAGCCACGACTTCCGGTCAGCAGGATCTTCATTGCCCTTTCGTCCCTCGCTCCACCCCGGACGGCGCGTCGGTCTCGCGCAGCGTCGAGCGCTCGAGCGCGCGGGAATGTACCCTCGATCGCAACTCAGTAGCGATGCCGAGACGACGCGAGGAGGTCCGGATCCACCGAGCGCGCTCAGCGCACGGATGGATCGACGGCCGGGGTCAGGGAGGACTCGGGGTCACGCCTGAGCTGCGTCCGCAGATCTTGAACGTCCTGCATCCGGAGGAGCCCCACCCCGGTCGAGAGGACCGTGAAGATCACGATGCAGAGCGGAATCGCGAGCCAGGGAGTGAACGGCGGGAGCCAGTGGAGCAACGCCGCCGTGCCAAACGCCGCCAGGAGCGCGCGTCCGGCGTCCAGGAGGATGGGACCGGGCACGCCGGCGGGCATCAGCGAGAGCAGCCCGCCGAAGACCAGCAGCTCGCAACCGACGAACGCGGTGACCACCCCGATGCCGCCGTTGCCGTGGACCCGCTGGAACCACGGGACGAGGAACAGCTCCAGCCCCGTGGCCAGCACCACGGTGGCGATCTTGATGATCGAGAACGGGGTCGTGCGACCGATGGCCGTGGCCGAGGTGCCGAGCAGCACGTCGATGAAGACCAGGAACAGCCCGAGCCCGAAGACGCTGAGGATGATCGCCGCAGGGCCGAAGTCCCCCTTGCTCCCGTAGATCAGCTTGATCGCCACCGGGGCGAAGTGCCAGGTCCCCACCGCCGCCAGGCCCCCGAGCCACACCATCGGCCGGCCGGCCTGCCGCATCTCGCGGAGGAACTGCGGGGCGTTGCCGGCGGCGCGCGACAGGCGAGGGAAGGCCGCGGCCCCGAGGATGAGCGAGGGGGCGAGCAGGGTCCCCATCACCGTCTTGGCTGCCCCGTACCAGCCCACCGCCTCCCTGGGGACCAGCTTCGAGAGGAGGATGGCGTCGATGTACGGCTGCACGTTGGTGGCCAGGCTCATCGTCACGATGGCCGTGCCTCCGGTGAGAATCTCGACCGCGGTGGCGCGAGTGAACCGCAGGGGACCGTGGCTCACTCGCCGGTAGAGATGGATCGCGATTCCAAGGGCAATGCACCCGGCGAACCCCTGCGCGACCACCACCCCACCGAGCCCCAGGCCCAGGCCCAGCGCGGCGAGAGCCAGGACGAGGCCGGCCGCACGGTTGGTCACCGACACGGTGGCGTCGAGCCCCATCCGGTCCTGGCCGCGGAACACGACCGCGAAGTTCTGGGCCAGGAAGAGCGGAAGGTTCAGGGCGACGAACGCCACCGCGAACCCGATGGTCCGCCGGTCGTACCCCAGCGCCCAGGCGCTCAGGCCGATGGGGAGACACACCAGCGCGGTGCCCACCGCGCGGAGGACCAGCCCCGTTCCGAGCAGCTCGCCGCCGCGCTCCGGCACACGGGCCACCTCACGGATGCCGAAGTACTGCTGCCCCCAGTCCACCAGCACCAGCGCGAAGGCCGAGAAGGAGGTGATGAGGAAGTAGAGGCCGAAGTCGCCCACCCCCAGCGTCCGCCCCAGGGCCGCGCTGAAGAGGATCCCGAGCACCATCGTGCCGACCTGTCCCAGCACCAGGTGGAACGCGTTGCGCGCGAGCGACGCCACCGGTCGCTCCGGGGTCTGCGCCGGTCTCGGGTTCACCGCTGGGGAGGTGGTCACGGAACGGTGATGCAGCCGATGAACCGCTGCGGGCCGATGAGCTTCATCGTCTCCCGGGCGGTGGCCAGCGGGGTCTTGCCCAGCGTGAGACAGAGCACGACCGCGTCGGCCGCGAGCGCGATGGGGATGCTGGAGGGATGGGACACGACCGAGTCGACGACCACCAGCACCTTCTCGCTCCACTGGGTGCCTGCTGGACGGACCGGGTGCGCGCCGCTCATGTCGAGGATCATCGGGGCGGTCGCCGAGACCTTCAGCCCGCGGCCATCGAGGAGCCGCAGCCGCTCGCCCATAGTCAGCCGGCCCACCTCGTGGAGCGCGCGTCCCAGCTCGAGCGCCGAGGTGTCCGGGTCGGCGGGCAGCAGCAGCAGGCTCGACCAGTCGAAGCGCTGGAGGGAGAACCACAGCTGCTGGCGCGGCAGCTCCGGGGGAGCCGCTCCGGGATGGGCCTCGCCCCCCGCCTGATCCGCGAGCTTGAATGTCGCCCGGCTCATGGTGAGTGGCTCTTCCCGGTCGCTGCTCCGCCCCACCTGGGGACATTGAAGGGCCGTGCGCCCGAGATCAAGGAGGGGACCCCTCGGTTCGCTCGGTGGCCCGGCCGCTGGAGTCCCCGGCTCAGGACCGCGGCATCTCCCCGAGCAACGGCAGTCCGAGGAGCTGTTCGATCTGCCAGGTTTCGAGCACCCGCCCCGAGCGGCGATCCGCCAGGACCGCGGCCAGCATCGACAGGAGCACCGCGGCGAGGAACGCTCCGCCCGCCACCAGCGGAATCTTCGGCTTGTCGGGGCGCTTCGGGAAGACGGGCGGCCGGACGATGCTGTAGCGGTACTTGAAGGCGGCCCGGGCGGTGTCCAGCTCGATCCGCGCGTTGTCGATCCGGCTCAGCAGCACGTCGTATTTCTCCATCGCGAAGCGCAGGCGGGTCCGGGCGTAGTCGTCGTCCACGTTGTCCGGGCCGCGGGAGCTGCGCTTGCGCGGCTCGGCCTCGGTGGCCGAGGGCTGGGTCAGGGGAACCGTGGGGCCCGGGTCACGGGTGGCGCTGAGGCGAACGAGGTCGCTCTGGAGCGAGCTCTCCTCGTCCCGGAGATCCTGGAGCTGGGGTGAGTCGTCCTCGAGCGCGCTGATGCTCTGCTCGAGCTTCTGGATGGTGGGGTGCCGCTCGGCGTAGACGCTCCGCTGCTGTGAGAGCTCGACCTGCAGCTCGGACAGCCGGCGGCGGCGAAACTCCTCCATGTCCCTGATCGCCCGTCGCTTGGACTCGAGCATCGCCTTGACCTCGGCCGCCTCGGCCCGGATGGCCTCGCGCGCCGGATCCCGTCGGAACACCACCGCCGGCCGGGCTGAATCCGGCTTGCTCTTCGGGACGCTCGCGTGGCGCATGTCCTCCACCGAGCTGTCGATCGCCTCTCGGAGGCTGGTCGCGTGCCCCTCGAGGATGGTGATCGTCTCGGCGATGGTGGAGACCTCGGCGTTGTGGCGGTCCTCGAGGAAGCTCTGCAATGCGGCCTCCACCAGCCGGAAGGCCTGGTCCGCGTTGGGCCATTCGATGGAGATGTTGACGGTCCACTCGGTGGTCCCGACCTTCAGCTGCTTCTCCAGCAGACCGAGCATCGCGTTCACCTTGTCCTCCTCGGTGGTGGGAGAGACGGCTTCGGTGATGCGGTCCTTGAGCCGGAAGAGCAGGGGGCGGTTCTGCTGCCACCGGGCCATGAGGTCGGTCTGCTTCATCAGGGCCAGGAGGTTGTCCCGGCGGAGCACCGTCTCGGCCGCGGCGCGGGTCGGCCGGTCAGCGTCGGGTGGCACGGCGCGGCTCGGGTTGCCGAGCGCCGGCATCAGCGCGTTCTTCTGCGCCAGCAGCTCCATCTCCACCCGGTAGGTTCGCGGGGCCGCCCAGAGGTACAGCCCGGCCAGGGCGAGCACCCCGAGGAAGCTCCAGGCCACCACGCCGCGACGGCGGCGGATCGCGTGCAGCGTGAAGAGCAGCGAGCGCTTCAGCTGCTCCACGTCGATCAGCTGGAAATCGTCCTCGTCCTCGTGGGCCTGGTCGCGGCCCGCCGGGCTCACGTCTCGCCTCGCTCGACCACCGGCGTGCTCGCAATGCAGACGCTCACCGCACGGCTGAAGTCGCTCCGCTTGAACGGCTTCACCAGATACGCCGTCGCCCCGACCTCCTCGGCGAAGGCGCGGTCCATGGGCTTGGCCCGTGCGCTCATCACCAGGATCGGGATGCCCCGTAGCTCGGGGCTGCTGCGCATGAACTCGCAGACCTCGAATCCGTTCAGCTCAGGGAGCATCAGGTCGAGGCAGACCAGGTCCGGCCGTGATTGCTTCGCGTCCTTGAGGATGCGAATCGCCGAGCGCCCATCCGCGGCCTCGAGGACGTCGAGCTCCATCGTCTGGAGGTACGTCCGCACCAGTGCCCGTGCGTCGGGATGATCCTCGATGACCAGAGCCTTTCTGCGCGCCATCCGTTCCTCTCTCCACCTTCGAGGGACAACATCCGACCATTTCGTCGCCCGGCACACCAGAGGGCACAAAGGACACCGCGGGTCTCAGAGTCCTTGTCCGGTCAGTGCGCCGGAGACGTTCAGAAACCCCACCCATCCGAACCCAACTCCGGCGCCCGGATCCGCCCCCCGCAGCCAGGCGGTGCGGCCGCCGATCGAGACGCTGAGCTGAGGCGCCAATCGGTAGCTGAGCGTGCCCTCCACCCGGGCGTCGAGCTCGGGCCCGGAGACCGCCATCGACATCCCCCCGGTGAGCTGCATCCAGAGCTGACCCGCCACGGGAATCGCGCTCATGAGCACCGCCTCGAACCGCTCGTAGACCGACCCGTTCAGCTGGTCGGCGAGCGGTGCCACCCGGAGCTGCAGGACGTTGATCACGTCGCCCCGCGGCTGCAGCACCCGGTGGGTCAGGCTCAGGGCGGCGACGGGAAGCACCTTGTCCACGGTGGGCTGGACCCCCCCTCCCTGGGTCGGGACGCCGCTGGAGTGGAACCCGCTTGCGCCACCAGTGAGGTCGGTCTGGAAGGCCCGGCTCCAGCCGTGGCTCCAGGTTCCGGTGAGGTCGATGAAGGTGGCGTGGGCACCCGTGCTGAAGCTCGCGCTGCTGCCGGAGGCCAGCATGGTCCAGGCGTCGAGCGGGCTCAGGGTCCACTGGAGCCCGGTCGCCGCCTGGGGACCCTTCTGGAGTGGAAGGGCCTCGCGGGCCTCTGGCGTCGACCCGCCCCGGCGCAGGTACCCTCCGGAGAGAAGCCAGGACAGGTTGGGGGAGAACGCGTGGACCAGACCTGCGCCGGCGTTCAGCTCCACCACCGCCAGGAGCCGCTGGTCGGGTGGCGTGCCCGGGCCGGGGATGGGCAGGGTGGGCGAGGTGGTAGGGGTCTGGACGCCGGTCCCACCGCCCGGGTTGCCGATGCCCGCCGGTGCGCCGGGGATGACGGTGGTCAGCGGGGAGAAGTCGTATTCACCGTAGGCGGCACGTCCGTTGACGAAGAGCTTCCACCGCTCTGAGGGCTGCCACTCGAAGGTGAGCCGTCCCCGGTGGAGATAGGAGACGTGCCGGCCCTCCTGGCCCTCGGTCCCGCTCGCCACCGAGCTCGCGACGAAGAAGATGCGCGGCTCGTAGGCGAGGGTCAGCCCCCCTCCCTCCATCGGCAGCTGGAACCCGGCGGACGGGTTGACTTCCCCGTCGGTGCGGGCCGGACCGGAAGTGCCCGGGGTGTTGAAGCCCAGCGGGTGCCCGGAGCGGACCTCGGCGCGCAGCCCGAGCTGGTACCGCAAGTACTCCGGCCGCTTGTCGGGATCCTTCGGAACGATGGGCCCGGTGAGGAGGATCGGGTCGGTGTAGAGGAGCAGCAGCCCGACCAGGGCAGACGAGGCGACCCCCATCCACCCCTACTCCACGACGACGCTGTCGCCGGGACGCAGCCGGAACGTTGCCGCCTTGCCTTCCGACTGCGTGAGCTGCTCGTAGGTGAAGCGGATCCGGGCCCGCTCGGGCGCGTCGCGCACCACGAAGATCCGGTCCTTGGACGCGTACTGGTTGAACCCTCCAGCTGCGGCGAGGGCCTGGAGGACACCCGCGTCCGGGGGCACCGCGTACAGCCCGGGCTTCACCAGCTCGCCCATGACCGCCACCGAGAACGGGCGGGCCTCCTCGAGGGAAACGGTCACCACCGGCGCGTTGATGAACTCCTTCAGCTTCGATTGCAGCTGCTTGGCCAGGGCATTGGGTTCCTGTCCGGCGACCACCACGTCGTTCAGGAAGGGGACCGAGATCTTGCCGTCGTCGCGGACCCTCGCCCGGGTGGACATGTCCGGCTGGTTGAAGACCCTGATCTGGATGAGGTCGCCCGGCTGGATGACGTACCCCGGCTGCGCGGGGCTTGGCGGCTCCTTGTAGTCGTTCACCCAGATGAACGGGCTGGAGCTGGCGCAGCCGGCCGGGAGGAGCAGGAGGGTGGCGGCGGCGAAGGCGCCTCGCACTGCACCAGGGGGGCGTCGCATCGGGTGGCCGGAGTAGCACGTGCCCGAGAGACCGGGCAATCCAAGGGATCTTTCGGCCGGGTTGATGCTCGCGCTGATCGTTCGATCGGGTCCGCGTGGCACGTCGGTGCCGAGATGAAGGAGGTGCCGCGAACGTCTCCGGGTGAACGAGTGGCCGGGGTGCAGATCACCCCACCAGGGTGTGTGCAGCCTCATGTTTTCCGGCGTTGAAGTGAGGAAGACTCCGCGCCCGTCGCTTCGGGTACGAGAAGTGGCGCACGGCGCTCTGAGCGTGGGGAGCAGGGAGTGGCAATCAGCATCCAGCGATTTGCACCGACCCCGACGGCGAAGCTCGGCCTCGGCCTCGATGTCGCGGTTCTCGCGATCGCGGTCTTCCGCGCGGTCGACGGACCGATCGCGCTGCGGCTCGCGTGGGTGGGGGTGGCGGGCATCGTCTTCTGGAGCACCACTTCCGTGGTCCGGCACTACGCCTACAGCATCGAGCGTGCGGCGTGGGAGGACGTGCTGTTCGCGCTGATGAACGTGCTCGCGGTGGCGACGGTGATCGGCGTCGGTGGGCGTCTGCTGCACGTCCGCTGGCCGGACGTCGGTCAGATCCTGCTCCTCGCGCTTCCGGCGCAGCTCCTCCTCCGGCTCACCGTGTTCGCCTTCGTGCGTGCCCAGACGCGGCCGCCCCGCGAGGTGCTGATCATCGGGACCGGTCCGCTCGGCCGGATCACCGGCGAGGACCTCGGCCGCCGGCACTCGCGGTGCAGTTATCTGAGCTGGCCGGGGGAGCGCGTTCCCGAGCCGCTCCGGGGGCTCTACCTCGGCGAGGCGAGCGATCTGCCGGCGGTGCTCCAGCGCGAGGTGTTCGAGGAGGTCTACCTCTGCGGGCTTCCCACCACCCAGGAGCGATCGATCCAGACCGCAGTGGTGACGCTCGAGACCTTCGGTGTGCCCTTCGCGCTGCCGGCGTACACCGTCCGGCTCGGGCGGGCGCAGCCGGTGGCCGCCAAGGCCGTGGCCGACGGATTCCTCCACTACCTCACCGGCTCGGTGAAGCCCGAGTTCCGACTGCTCAAGCGACTGCTGGACATCGTCGCCTCCGCGGCGGCGCTGTGGCTCCTCTTCCCCTTCCTGTTGACGGTGGCGGCGCTGGTGAAGCTCACCTCGCAGGGCCCGGTGTTCTTCCGGCAGCTCCGCGTCGGGCTGCACGGCAAGAAGTTCCACATGCTGAAGTTCCGCTCGATGGTCCTCAACGCCGAGGCCTTGAAGGCCGCGCTGGTCGCCCAGAACGAGCAGGCGGGCCCGGTGTTCAAGATGAAGCGCGACCCGCGGGTCACGCCGCTGGGGCGCATCCTCCGCAAGTACAGCATCGACGAGCTCCCGCAGCTGGTGAACGTGCTCCGGGGTGACATGACGCTGGTCGGCCCTCGGCCTCCGGTGCCCCAGGAGGTCGCACAGTACGAGCCCTGGCAGCGCCGGCGGCTCTCGGTTCCCCCGGGCCTCACCTGTCTGTGGCAGGTCAGCGGCCGCAACGAGGTAGCCTTCGAGGACTGGATGTACCTCGACCTCCAGTACATCGACCACCCGAGCGTCGGTCAGGACATCGGACTGCTGCTCAAGACGGTACCGGCGGTGGTCAGCGGCCGCGGTAGCCACTGAGCGCGCGGCCGCCCGGGTGCCTCTCCGCGGCAGACGTGGCGTGTGGATCGCGGCCGCGACGGCGGTGCTGCTCGTCGCCGTCATCGGCTGGCGCACGGTGTCCGCGGCCCGTCGCGACCTCCACCCCGCGCGCCGCCAGCTGACCGAGCAGGATCGCGCCGCCGCGCTGCGCTCGCTGCCGGGCCTCGAGCAGGTCGAGATCCGGACCGACGACGGTCTGCTGCTCCGTGGCTGGTTCGCCCCGGGCCGCGATGGGTCGGCGGTGGTGCTGGTGCACGGCCTCGGTGCCAACCGCTCCGAGCTCCTCCCCGAGGCAGCGCTCCTCCTCCGCCGTGGCCACGGGGTGCTTCTGCTCGATTCCCGGAACAGCGGCGAGAGCGAGGGAGGGATCTCGACCTGGGGAGACCGGGAGCGCCGGGACGTGGTGGCGGCGCTCCGCTGGATCCGTGCCCGTCCGGGTGTGGAACCCGGGCGAATCGGCCTTTACGGGTTCTCGGTGGGAGCCTCGACCGTGGCGCTGGTGGCTGCGGCGGACCCGGGCGTCCGGGCGGTGGCCCTCGGCCCGGTTTGGCCGTCACTCCGGGCGGAGCTCGGCCATCGCTTCTCGCTCCGGCACGGGCGGTCCGCGGCGCTGGCGGTGCTGACCTTCCGCCTCGCGGGCGTCGAGGTGGACTCGGTTCGCCCCGTAGATGCGATTGAAAGCATCGCCTCGCGCCCGCTCCTCTTCATCTCCGGGACGCGCGACGAGGACACGCCGTCCGCGATGGAGGACGCCCTCGCCGGCAGGGTGCCCGGCGCGGTGCGCCGGCGGCTGGAGGGAGCTGGGCACGGCGGATTTTCTCAGGTGGATCCAAAAGGGCTCGATGCAGCGCTCGGAGAATTCTTCGACGGTGCGCTCGCCACGCCTGTGCACCCACCTCCGCAGTGAGCCGATCGGGACGGGTCCCGCTTCACCCTGTTGTGCACGCTTGGTCGCAACAGGCCGCGTCGGATCTGCGTGGTTCGAAGTCGTTGACCGTCGCCCGTACGACTTGCGACCATTTTGCAGCGTGGAAGACTCCATCCGGAACATCGTCAACAAGCACGGGAAGCTGTCCGTCCCGATCGAGCAGATCCGTCCCGAGGACGACCTCTATCGCGCGGGCATGACCTCGCACGCGAGCGTGAACGTGATGCTCGCGCTGGAGGCGCACTTCGACCTCGAGTTTCCCGATCGGATGCTCCGGCGGAGCGTCTTCGAGAGCATCTCGTCGATCCAGGCCGCGCTGAACGAGCTTCGCAGCGCGGCCGCCTAGCGCCCCAGAACGAGCATTCACGCAGAGCCCGCGAGGAGTTCTACTTCGTGCCCCACGCCGTCGAGTCCGTCTCCTCCGAGCCGCGAGATCTCCGCGCGGTCGCCGAGGGCATCGCCCGCCAGATCGCCGCGCCCAGCGCCGAGGCGGTCGATCGCGAGTCGCGCTTTCCCGAGGAGGCGATCTCCGCGCTCCGTCGCGCACGGCTGCTCTCGGCCTACCTTCCTCCGTCCATGGGGGGAGAGGGCTGCTCGGTCGAGGACCTGATCGAGATGTGCCAGGTGCTCGGCGAGCAGTGCGCCTCGACGGCGATGGTCTTCGCCATGCACCAGATCGAGGTCGCGTGTCTGGTGCATCACGGGATGGAGAGCTCCTGGTTCTCTGCCTATCTCCGGCGGCTCGCCGCAGGACAGCGGCTGATCGCCTCGGTGACCTCCGAGGTCGGCGTGGGCGGGAGCATGCGGACCTCGGTCTGCGCGGTGGAGCTGCAGGGCGAGCGCTTCCGCCTGGTCAAGGATGCGACCACCATCTCCTATGGAGTGCAGGCCGATGATCTGCTCGTCACCGCCCGGGCCGCGTCTGACGCAGCTCCCGGTGATCAGGTCCTGCTCCTCCTCCAGAAGGAGGATTACCAGCTGAAGCAGCTCGGGAAGTGGGACGCGCTCGGGATGCGAGGAACCTGCTCGGCGGGCGGGCTGGTGGAAGCGGTGGCCTCGGTGGAGCAGATCCTTGCCACGCCCTTCGCGGAGATCTGCGCCGAGACCATGGTCCCGGTCTCGCATCTGCTCTGGAGCGCGGTCTGGTGCGGCATCGCCCGCGGCGCGGTGGGACGCGCCGCCGCATGGGTTCGTGGCGAGGCACGCAAGAAGCCGGGCACCACCCCTCCTGCCGCTCTGCGTCTCGCGGAGGTCCACGCCGAGCTCCAGGCGATGCGCGCCTCCATCTCCGCGATGGCCAGCGAGTACCGCGAGCTACTGGGCGACCCGCACCGGCGCAGCGAGCTGTCGGGAATGGGCTTCGCGGTGCGGATCAACAACCTCAAGGTGAACGCCTCGCGGGCGGTGAGCCGGGTCGCCGAGGCCGCCCTGCAGATCTGCGGAATCCACGGCTACAAGAACGACTCGCCGTTCAGCGTGGGCCGCCAGCTCCGGGACGCGCTGAGCGCCTCGCTGATGGTGGCCAACGACCGCATCTACTCCGCGAACGCCTCCGCGCTCCTGGTCCAGAAGGAGATCTAGTGTCGACCACACCGGGGCAGATGGCGTTCCACGACGAGCTCGTCCATCACCGGCTCATCGTTCCCTCGGGCGTACCGGGAGTCTGGGCCCGCAGTGAGGTCTTCGAGTCGGTGCTCCGGCGATTCGACGACCGGGTGAGTACGCTCGCCGCGGGGGAGGAAGCCGAGCGCCTCCACTTCCCGCCGCTGATTCCCCGCCGGCTGCTGGAGCGCACCGGATACCTCGACTCGTTCCCTCATCTGGCGGGCACCGTCTTCTCCTTCACCGGCTCGGAGGCGCAGTCCCGCGAGCTGGGCCGCCGGGCGAAGGACGGCGAGCCGTGGGCCGAGCTGGTGACCCAGACCGACGTCGCGCTCACACCCGCGGCCTGCTACCCGGTGTACCCCACCCTGCAGGGCCGCCTTCCCGAGGCGGGCCGCACGCTCGAGGTGCAGAACCACTGCTTCCGCCACGAGCCATCGGGTGACCCGGCGCGAATGCAGCTGTTCCGGATGCACGAGGTCATCCGGGTGGGGCGGGCGGAGACGGTGCTGGCCTGGCGTGCGACGTGGCTGGATCGGTCGCTGGCGCTTCTCGGCGCGCTCGGGCTGGAGGCCCGGGCGGTACACGCTTCGGATCCCTTCTTCGGGCGGGCAGGGAAGATGCTCGCCGCCAGCCAGCGGGAGCAGGGCTTCAAGTTCGAGATCGTGGTGCCCATCGCCGGGGAGGAGCCCACGGCGGTCTGCTCCTTCAACTATCACCAGGCCCACTTCGGAGAGCTGTTCGAGATCTCGCTGCCCGATGGGAACGTGGCTCACACCGCCTGCCTCGGGTTCGGGCTGGAGCGGGTGACGCTGGCCCTCTTCCGCCGCCACGGTCTCGACCCGAGGGAGTGGCCTGCAGCGGTCCGGGTGGTGCTCGACGGATGACTTCCGCCGCGCTGCAGCCGTCGTCCGCCGCCTCGTACCGGCGTCACCCGCTGCACCAGGGAGACCGGCCCTGGCCAGAGACGAACTGCTTCGCGGACCTGTGGATCGAGGTGCTCCATTCCCAGGGCCACGATCCGCTGGCGACGCTGGGCTGCACCCTCGCCGTGGATTTCGAGGGTGACCAGTTCACCTTCTTCAAGCAGAGCTCTGGTGATTTGGCCGCGCTTCACGGCGCAGACGTGCAGGAGCTGAACGTGTGGCGGCCGCTGCACCTTCACGTGGACGAGTTCGTCCGCCGGCGCCGCCTGGTCCTGGCAGAGGTGGACGCGTACTGGCTTCCCGACACGTCGGGGACCGACTACCGGACCCAGCACACCAAGACCACCATCGCGATCCGGTCCATCGACCTTCGCACGGAGCGCCTGGGCTACTTCCACAACGCCGGGTACTTCGAGCTGGAGGGCGGAGACTTCCGCGGGCTGTTCGGCCTCGATGCTGCTCCGGACCCGACCCGTCTGCCGCTCTACGTCGAGTTCCTCCGGCTGGAGAGCCTGCGGCTGCGCCCCCGGGACGAGCTGTTGCCGCTGGCCCTCGAGTGCACCCGGGCTCACCTGCGCCGGCGGCCCCGCGAGAATCCGCTGGCCCGCTTCGCGGCGAGCTTCCCCGCGGCCATCGCCGCCTTCGCGCCGGAAGCGCTGCAGACCTATCACCTCTACGCCTTCTCCACCGTCCGCCAGGCCGGCTCGGCGGCGGACCTCGGAGCGCACCACCTCCGATGGCTGCAGGCCGCGGTCCCCGGTGCGCCGCTCGAGGAGGCGGCAGCGGCCCTGGATCAGGTCTCGCTGTCGGCCAAGTCCCTCATCCTCAAGGGAGCGCGCGCGGTCTCGACGGGCAAGAGGACCGATTTCGCTCCTCTCCTCTCGACGATGGTGACCGCGTGGGGGACGGCGATGGCCGCGCTCAGCAGCGGATTCGGGGTCTGACCTTGGCCTCGACCCGGCTGGACACGGGCTGGGAGCTGCTCCGGATGCGCCCCGGAGCGGCCGCAGCGCCGGCCGCGGTCGAGGCGCTCGGGGAGAGCTGGATGCCGGCGGTGGTCCCCGGCACGCTCGCCAGCGCCCTCCGCGCCCGGGGGATGGATCCACTCGCCGCCGGCGATCTCGACGGCGACGACGTGTGGTACCGCGTCCGCTTCCGCAGGCCGGACGATGCGGAGCGGGTCTCCCTGCACCTCGATGGCCTGGCAACCGTGGCCGAGGTCTGGCTCAACGGCACGCGGCTCCTTCGCTCCGAGTCGATGTGGCAAGCCCATCGGCTCGACGTCGGGCACCTCCTTCGCTCCGAGAACGTCCTCCACCTGCGTTTCCTCGCCCTCGGGCCATTGCTCGCCGAGCGCCGGCCGCGGCCCCGCTGGAAGACCCGGCTGGTGGCCCAGCAGCAGCTCCGATGGTGGCGAACGACGTTCCTTGGCCGGATCCCCGCCTGGACGCCACCGGCACCGCCGGTTGGTCCCTACCGGCCGGTCCGCCTCGAGCACGGAGACGGTCCGGAGGTGCTCGAGACGCGGGTGCGACCGCTGCTGTCTGGCGACGACGGAAGCCTCGAGCTGTCGCTCCGGATCGGAACGCGGGCCGGGAAAGCCGCCCCCCGCATGCGCTTCGGTGGACGGGAGCGGCCGCTCGAGGCGCGGGCGCTCCCCGACGGCACCTCGGAATGGAGAGGTCTCATCGAGGTCCCGGGCATCGCGCGCTGGTGGCCGCACACCCACGGTGCTCCCACGCTGCACCCTCTCTCCGTGGAGCTCCCGGGGGCAGGGGAGATGAACCTCTCGCCGGTCGGCTTCCGCACGATTGAAGCGGACACCACGGGCGGCGGCTTCGGGCTGAGGGTGAACGGAGCGCGGGTCTTCTGCCGGGGGGCCAGCTGGACGCCGCTGGACGTCCTGTCCCTGTCGACGACGCCGGCGGCCCTCGGGTCGGCGCTGCGCCAGGCCCGCGACGCCGGCATGAACATGCTCCGGCTGCCGGGCCCGTTCGCTTACGAGGACGACGCCTTCCACACCGGCTGCGACGCCCTCGGCATTCTGGTCTGGCAGGACTTCATGTTCGCCAACCTGGACTACCCCGCCGACGACCCGGGGTTCCTCGCTCAGGCCAGTGCGGAGGCGGACGCGTTGGTGGCCCGCATCGGCTGGCGCCCCAGCACCGCGGTGTTCTGCGGCAACAGCGAGGTCGAACAGCAGGCCGCGATGCTCGGACTCGAGCGGCAGACGTGGAGGAACGCCCTCTTCGCCGAGGTCCTTCCGGCTTGCGTCCGAACCGGCTCGGACGTCCCCTACGTCCCGAGCTCGCCCTCCGGAGGGGCCCTGCCGTTCCAGCCCGGGGAGGGCGTGGCCCACTACTACGGGGTCGGGGCATACCGGCGCCCGCTCGAGGACGCACGGCGGGCCGAGGTGACGTTCGCCACCGAATGTCTTGCCTTCGCCAACGTGCCCGACCGACGGACCGTGGAGGCGTTGCTCGGCGACGGCCGAGTAGCTTCGAGCGACCCGCTGTGGAAGGCACGCGTGCCACGCGACCGTGGCGTCGGATGGGACTTCGAGGACGTGCGGGACTTCTATCTCCAGCAGCTGTTCGGGGTGGACGCCGTCGCGGTCCGTGCCTCCGACCCGGAACGGTATCTCGCGCTCGGCCGGGCGGTGAGCGCGGAGGTGATGGCGGCGACGTTCGCCGAGTGGCGGCGGCACGGCTCGACGTGCAGCGGTGCCCTGGTCTGGTTCCTTCGCGACCTCTGGGCCGGAGCGGGATGGGGGGTCATCGACGCGCACGGCCGGCCGAAGTCGGCCTACTGGGCGCTGCGTCGTGCCTTCGCCCCGCGGGCGCTGTTCCTGACCGACGAGGGGACCAACGGGATCGCCGCGCATCTCCTGAACGACCGGCCGGAGCCAGTCGATGGCCGTCTGCGCATCACCCTCTACCGCGACGGGCAGATGCCGCTGCGCTCTGCCGAGCAGCCGGTGCGGGTGGAGCCTCGAGGCTCGACCCGGGTCTGGGCCGAGCAGGTCCTCGGCGTCTTCGCCGACGTGGGGTACGCTTTTCGCTTCGGTCCGCCGGGACACGATCTGGTGGTGGCCCGCTGGCTCGGGGAGGGTGACCACCCGCTCGCGCCCGATGCGTTCCACTTCCCGCTCGGGCGCCCGTCGTCCATCGATCCCGCGCTGCGGCTGGAGACGCGGAGCCTCGACGTCGATGGTCGCTCCGTGCTGGAGCTGAGCGCCAACCGATTCGCGCAGGCGGTGTCCCTCGAGCTCGAAGGGGTCGACCCGGACGATGACTTCTTCCACCTCGCGCCCGGGGTTCCCCACTGCGTGAGGCTGGTCGCTCGCGACGGAGCGGGGGCGCCGACCGGGACGGCATGGCCGCTGAACGCCGCGGGCCCGACGCGCATCGGAGGACAGGCGTGAGCACGGGGCTGAACGTGCCCCGTCCGGACGGGCCGTGGCAGATTGCCTTCGCCTGCGGCGCGGGGAGCCTTCCGGGCTGGTGGCATCCGGCGACCGGCGCCGGGGTCCGCGCCTTTCCGGTCGTGCTCTGCCCGCCGGTCGGCTGGGAGGCCGAGGCCAGCTACCGCACGATGGTGTGCTGGGCGGAGAACCTCGCCAAGGCCGGGTTCCCGGTGCTCCGGTTCGACTATGCGGGGACGGGTGACGCGCCCGGTTCGGACGAGGACCCGGGCCGTGTGCCGGCGTGGATCGCCTCGGTGCACGCGGCGGTCGAGGAAGCCCGACGGCTGTCCGGTGCTCCGCGAGTGGCGCTCGCCGGCCTTCATCTCGGGGCGACCCTGGCGGCACAGGCCGCCGCCGGGCGCTCGGACGTCGAAGCGCTGGTGGCGTGGGGGCCGTTCCGCACCGGTCGGGCCTATGTCCGGCAGATCCGCGCCTACCATCGCCTCCACGTTCTCCCGGGACACGGTGCGCGTGCGGACGCCCACGAGGAGGCCGCCGGCTACAGGTTCACCCGGTCGACGCTCGCCGACCTGGAGGCGCTGGATCTCCGCGCGCTCGCGCGTGCCCCCGCGCCGCGCGTGTTGCTCCTCTCTCCCGACCAGGGGGTGGACGAGGCCCTCTCCGGAGCGTGGAAGCAGCGCGGTGCCGAGGTGACGTCCGAGGCCGGCAGCGGCTGGCAGGAGATGATGCAGCAGCCGCGCAAGTCGGTGGTTCCCGAGAAGGTACTCGGCAGGGTCGTCGCCTTCCTCGCCGGAGTGGCCGGCTCACGGGTGCGTGCCGCGGCGGAGTCGACCCATCCCGAGCTACACCAGCGGAGCTGGAGCGCCGGGCCGGACGTGGTCGAGGAGGCGTTCAGCTTCGGCGAAGGGGGGATGATGGCCGGGGTTCTCTCCCGGCCGGCGCGCGGAAGGACCGATGGGCTCCCGACGGTTCTCTTCCTCACCACCGCCTCGCACCAGCACATCGGGCCGAATCGGCTCTGGGTGCGGCTGGCCCGGGCGCTCTCCGGTCTGGGCCTGCAGACCTTGCGCTTCGATCTCACCGGGGTCGGCGACAGCGTCCTTCTGCCGGGAGAGAGCCCGACCCACGCCTACAGCACCGAGTCGGTTCCCGAGGTCCGCGAGGCGATGGATGCGCTGGAGCGTTCCACCGGGGCCCGACGCTTCGTCCTGATTGGGCTCTGCTCCGGCGCGTACCTCGCATACCACTCCGGAGTTCAGGACCGGCGCGTGGTGGGCATCGTGGGCGTCAATCCACAGACGTTCGTCTGGAAGGAAGGGGACTCGCTCGACGTCCGGCAACGCCAGACGTTGAAATCGATGGGCTACTACCGGAGGGCCGTGCTCCGGATGGACACCTGGCGGAAGGCATTGAAGGGCGAGCTGCACCTTCGGCAGATCGGCCAGGTGCTGCTCTCCCGAGGCTGGGGGCGGCTGGTGGAGCGGAGGCGGTCCGGATCGCGCGACGAGAGCGACGTCGGGCGAGGCTTGCGCTGGCTCGTCGAGCGCGGGACGGACGTGTACTTCCTCTTCGGCGCCGACGATGAGGGCCTGGATGCTCTGAGGCGGCAGGCCGGCCCGGTCGTGAAGCGGCTCTCGCGCTCCCCGGCCTTCGAGGTCGAGGTGGTGGAAGGCCCGTCGCACAGCTTCGAGCAGGTCTGGGCGCAGGAGCTGCTCGTCGCGCGCGTGGTGGTCCGGCTGTCGAAGCAGCTCGGGCTCGCTCAGCCGCGGAGCGCCGCCGGCTGACGCGGTCTGCGGCTCAGGACGGTCCGAGCTCAGGAGCGTCACGCGGCGCTCCCAGCGGCACGGCCCGGAAGCTCCGGACTGGCGGCATCGGAACGGCCTCGATCGCGAGCGCCGCCCGGAGTCCGTCCGTCGGCGACCAGGACGCAACGCTCCACGGGCCATCGGGGGCGGACAGGCGAAGCAGATGTCCCGAGGTGTCCAGCTGCACCTCGACCGTCATCAGTCCGGCGGAGAGTCCGGCGCCTCGCGCCTTCAGCACCGCTTCCTTGATCGTCCAGAGGGTGGCGAAGCGCTCGGGGCGCTCCATTCCGCTGCAGGCCCGGAGCATCGCCTGCTCGGACCGGGTGAAGTACCGGCCGGCGACGCCGAGCACGTCCCCGGCGGCGCCGAGATCCTCGATGTCCAGCCCCAGTCTCCGCCCGACCGCGACCGCGACCGCGGCATGGTCCTCGGCGTGGCTCAGGCTGAAGTGGAGATCGATCGGCGGGTCGAGGAGAGAGGGTCGTCCCTCAGGCCCCTGGGCGAATCGCCACTCGTCGGGCCCGAGCGGGGCGTAGTACGAGAGGACGGTCCGGACGAGCGCATGCGCGGCGACGAACCGGGCGCGGAGCTCCGGAGTGCGGAACGCGTCGGCCCGTGCACGCTCCTCCGGGTCGAGGGTCTGGACCCAGGACTCCGGAAGGGGCGAAGGCGCGGGCCCGTCGAGGAACCAAACGTCCACGAGGTCGTCCTCGGGTGACGATCGACGAGAGACGCTTCGCACGGGCCCATGCTAGCAGCGAGAGGGGATGGACGCAGAGGCGCTCAGGCTGGTCGAGCGGGCCATCGCCCGGCACGGCGGTGAGCGCTGGTCGAGGATCGAGGCGGTCGAGCTCCCGGTGCTCGCGCTCTCCGGTTTTCTTCCGTGGCTCAAGGGCTACCCCCGGAGCTTCGGGCTCCCGCGCCTCGTGCGGGTCGATCCGGTCGGGGTGCGTGCAGTCTTCGTCGACTACCCGAGTCCTGGCGAGCGCGGCGTCTTCGACAGGGGGCGGGTCGCGCTCGGGGAGGCGGAGCCGGTCGAGCACCGCCCGAGCTTCTCGGGCGCGGGCAAGCGGCGGCGGTGGTCAGCGCTCGATGCCCTGTATTTCTTCGGCTACGCCCTGACGCACTACCACTCGCTGCCCTGGAGCCTCCGCGATGCCGAGGGGCTCGCGGTTCGACAGACGCGGCAGAGCGGAGCGACCCACGCCCTGACCGTGAGGTTCCCCCGCGCTGTGCACACGCACTCCGAGGTCCAGACGATCTACTTCGCCGAGGACGGGCTCATCGTCCGGCACGACTACGTTGCGGAGATCATCGGCGCCTGGGCCCACGGCGCCCATCTCTGGGGTGAGTACGTCGAGGTGAAGGGCTTCCCGATCGCCCGCCACCGCCGCGTCCTCAGTCGAATCGGGGGTCAGGCTCTGCCGCTGGTCGCGCTCGAGGCGAAACTCGGAACGCCAGAACTGACGTTCCGGTGACCCACGCGACAGGACATCTCAACGGTCGGTCGTGGGAGCATCGACACGCTCGAGCCAGCACTCACGCCAGAATGGATAGATTGCCCGGGGGCAGAACCAGCGAGTGGGGTTGTGGTCCCCTGTGCAGGCCGCCCCCTCCAGGACGAGTGCCTCGGTCTTCAGCTCCACCATCACCCGCTTGATCTCGTGGATGCAGCGGTGAACGCGGGCCCTGACTCGAAAGCTCTGGCCACAGTACGCGAACATCTCATGATCGAAGCGAAGCCCCTTGGTCGTCCCCTTGGGGGTGAGCGTCTTGACGATCTCCTCCCTGGACTTGACCCGCACCCGCTCTCCAACCTGGAGGCCAAGGGTCTCGAACCCGTCCCCGCTCGGAGCGTTCCCGGTCAGGACCTCGGGCACGAGCCCCAGCTTCCGTTTCGGTTCCACCACCACTGCCCTGGCCATGACCCGGACGAAGCGACCGAGGGAGACGTTTCCCGAGGTCAGCTCCCGGACATAGGGCCGAGGGTCGAAGGTCCGCAGATGCCTGGAGCAGCTGGCGATCTCCGTCATCTGGCAGCGGTAGTGCATCTCCTGCTTGCCGTCGACCTGGGCGGTCGAACACACCTGACGGGACGTTCGCTCGACCAAGGAGGCGCGCTCGCTCTCGGCAAAGAGACGGCGGGCGTGAGCGTCCGGGGCGACCTTCTCCAGCCAGACCTCCTTCCAGAAGAAGCGACATTCGGCCTGACATCCATGGTGGGCGCTTCCATCGCAGCGGAGATCGTCCAGGAGAACCGCGGACGGGATCCGGCGACTGCCCGAGAACTGCACCGTGTCACAGACCTTGTCCGCCCGGGCCTGCACGGTGAAGCGACGCCCGCAGTACGCGGCCATCTCCGGCATGAAGGGGAGACCTTCGACATCCCCTCGCTCGTCGAGCGTGGCGAGGATCTCCGCCGGGCTCTTCACCTCGACGAGATCTCCGCGGCGCAACTGTTCCACTCGCATGGCAATCCCGGAAGGGGGCATTTAAACTTTATGCCTTTCGACCACACTAGAGATGCATCTGAATTGCGTGAGCGGCAGACGCTCCACTAGAAGCGCGAGCGCATCAGGGCAGCGACGGCTCGGCTGGACTCGACTCCGCCCTCGAGCCACGCCGCCACCCGCCTCTGGTCGGTGCGCGATCGGTTCTGGCTGAGCTTCCATTTCCCCTCCAGGTGCTCGATGGGGATCTCGAAGCCGGCGATCGCGTCCAGGGCCGACCGGAGGTACTCCGCCGGCGCGTCGAGCCGCCATCCAGTCGGGTCGAAACGACCCACCAAATCGTCGAGGATGGTCCGGAGGACGGCCTCGTCGACGAGCCGGCCGCGTCCCCGGACGTGAACCACCACGTAATTCCACGTCGGCACGCTGGGCTGCTCCTCGTAGACCGACGGCGAAACGTAGGCGTGTGGGCCGTGAAAGATGGCGAGTGCTTCCGATTCCGCGGCGAGGTCCTGGTACTGCGGATTCTCGCGTGCCAGGTGCCCGCGGAGGACTCCACGGTCCGGATCCACCAGGAGAGGAAGATGGCTGACCGTGAGCACACCACCGCGTTGCGTGATCACCGTGGCGAACGGATGAGTCATCGCATGCGCGAGCAGCGTCTCGCGATCGTCGAGTCGAAAAGCGTCGGGTCGGTACATACCCATCCTCGAAAAGCGATTCCTGAGTTCGATTGACCGGGTCTTCGCGCGCACTTTAGTCTGCCCGACAACTTGGGAGATCCTGTGACGACAACTCTTCAGAGCAACTATCGCACGCGTCGCGTCTACGAGATCCGACCGTCCGAAGGCGGCCGCGAGCTTCGTCTCAGCGATCGCGTCGTCGAGCTCGGCGAGCGCGAATTCGGCTGGTACCAGCGCGTCGCCAGCTGGCTTCCGAGCGTGCAAGGGGTGGCGGAGCTCTCGCGCGACCTCGGGCTCGACGAGGCCAGGGTCCCCCGACTCTTCGAGACGTTCGAGGAGTCAGGACTGATCTACCGCGTCGATGCCGGCGCAAGGAGCATGACCGGTCTGGAGTTTCACGAGCGCTTCAGCACCGTGCTCAACAGCTGGCTCACCCAGGCGTTCTCCCATCCGTTCTGGGAACGAATGATGAGCGGAAAGGGTTCGGCCCGGCTCTTCACCGGGTGGCTGATCGAGCTCTACCACTACACCAAGAATGCCAACCGGCACATGCCGCTCTCCGCGGCCCACGCCCACGAGAAGCCGATCAAGCAGCTCCGGGCCAAACACTACGCCGAGGAGTGGAACCACTATCATTACTTTATGAAGTCCCTGAAGGCCCTTGGTTACACCGACGCGCAGATCGCCGAGTCGGTCCCCTTGCCGATGACGCTGGCTCTGTCGAACTTCATGAGGCAGGCGGCTCGCCACGACATCCTGGCGTACTCGATCTGCTCGGCGGTGCTGGAGGGAACGACCACCGACCGCAAGACGTACAATCCCTACTACGACAAGTCCGGCGAGCTGTATGGAATCCCCCGAGAGGCCATCCAGCCGATCTACGCGCACCTCGATCTGGACGTGAAGTACCAGCACTCCGATCTGTTCCGCGACATCCTGCAGCACGTTCCGGAGATGTCGGCGGAGCGAGCTTCCACGGTCCTCGATTACGGGCACCAGCTCGTCGAGCACATCTGGCTTTGGACGGACAACATCGAGAAGTACTACCAGGTCGAGAGCAACCCGGTACCGCGGCGCCCGTTCGACGTCCGAGTTGACTGAGGTGTGAGAATGCAAACTGCGACTGCAACGAACGGCTCCGCCGTGCCGGGCCCGAAGGATCTGCCCTTGCTCCGACGCGGAGCGGAGGTGATTCCCGGAGACCAGAAGGTTGCGATCCGGCATCACCGTGACGAGGTGACCCTGGAGGGAGCCGCCGCCCAGCTCTTTCTTCGGGCCGGCCGCTACCTGGATGGGAAGACCCCACTGGCCTCGGCCGCGGCCGAGCTCGGGGAGGCGCCCGCGCGGCTCGAGAAGCTCTGCGGGGAGCTGGAGAAGGCGGGAGTGGTCGCCTTCCTCTCGGGTCAGAGCGAGCAGGTCCTGATGAGCGGGACCGACTTCTACAAGCTGCACCGCGAGCTCTGCAATCACTGGCTGGAGGCGGTCTACCGGCATCCCTTCTGGGAGAGGGTCGTCACCGGGAGGGCCAGCCGGGCCCAGGTGATCGGCTTCGCCTTCGAGAAGTACCACTACATCGAGGCGGCCTTCGAGCACATGGGGCTGGCCGCGGCCAACGCGACGCCGGAGATGATGCCGCACCTCGCCCGGCACTTCATCGAGGAGTACACCCACGGCGACATCTACCGGAAGGGACTGCGGAGCCTCTTCCCGGACGAGGTGGTCCTCCACTCGCAGCCACTGCCATCGACCCGGGCGCTGGTGAATTACCTGAACGAATCGGCGCAGCGGAGCTCATTCGCATACTACGCGGGGAATGAGCTGCTGCAGATGACGGAGAACGAGGACGGAGGCGCGGCGGGGGCGGTCAGCGAGTTCTACGATGCAATGCGCAAGCATTACCCTTACACCGGGAAAGTGATTGATTCCTTCATCGCTCATACCCGCGCCGACCAGAACCTCGATCACGCCAACGCGTTCCTCCTGATGTGTCAGAGCGTGCCGCCGCTGACGATGCGCGAAGTCAATGATGCGCTGAACGTGGCCCGAAACATGGCCGAGCACCTGCTGCTCTTCATGGACGGGATCGACACGTTCTACGCGAACTTTGAAGTCGTGCCGCGCCTGCCATGTGACCTCCTCTCCGAATAGAGCAACCTCACCGCTCCAGCTGGCAGGAACCCGCCTTGGCTACACCGAGGCGGACCTGAGCCGGCTGCTCGAGGTCTCCGGGGGAGGGCCGCTGTCCTCGCCGGAAGACGTCCGGCGGATCATCGACGGATATCGGTACCTGGAGGACTGGCGGGCCGACTACCGGATCCAGTCGGTGCGCTCGTCCCTTCACAGCTCGCGCATCACCTGCATCGACGCCGCCATCCTCTCCTACGGGCTGCTCGAGCTCCTCTGCCCCGAGGTCGAGCGTCGCTTGCTCGCCATCCACCGCCGGGATCCGAAGTCGGGCGAGGAGGTGGGCCACTGCGTGGCGCTCTACTGGGCCGCCAGCGGCCGGATCGGCGCGATCTCCAAGTCGAGCTTCAAGGGGCTCGGACACCGCGAGCCGATCTTTCCCGACGAGACGGCGGTGGCCTCCAGCCTGGCCAAGGCCTACGTGGACATGGGCTTCCAGCCGCTCTACTTCGGCGTGACGACGCTCGAGGAGGCGGCGCCGGACATCGACTGGCGCTTTCACACCGATGCGCTGAACGTGCTCTCCGAGCGCCTCCAGGCGTCCTACCAGTACGGGTTCGAGGTCGGGTACTAGGCCGCCATGATCTCCGCGCCGCCCCTGGAGTTCCCGGCGCTGCTCGCGCGTCTGTCGGAGCACGGCGACCGAGTGGCGCTCAGCTTCTACCGGGGAAAGGGTCGGGAGGGACGACTCTCGTACGCGGAGCTGCTCTCCCAGGTGGAGGCGGTCGCCGGCGGACTGTCGGAGCGCTTCGCCGTGAAGCCGGGAGACCGGGTGGCGCTGCTGACGCCCAACCGGATGGAGGTGCCGGTGCTGGTGCTGGCGCTTCTCCGCCTGGGGGCGGTGGTCGTCCCGCTGAATCCGGCCGCTGCTCCCGAGGACTGGAGGTACATCCTCACCCACGCCGGAGCACGGGGGCTCTCCGGCACCGCCGATCTCCTCGAGAAGGTGGAGGGCAGGGCCCGGCCCGAGTTCGTCCTGCCCATCGACGGCGTCTCGAGCCTGGCCGGCCGACCTCCGGACGCTCCGGCCGGCCTCTCCGAGCAGCTGGCCGCAATCCTGTACACCTCCGGGACGACGGGTACTCCCAAGGGAGTGGGTCTCCGGCAGCGAAATCTCATCGCCAACGCCTGGAGCATGGCGACGAACTTCGGCCTGGATGGAACGACCCAGCTCGCAGTGCTCCCGCTGTACCACGCGCACGCCTTCGGTTTCGGGCTGATGACCGCGCTCTCCACGGGGGGCCATCTGGTCTTCTCGGAGCGGCTGGAGCCGTTCACCTGGGCCGCGGTGGTGCGCGCCGAGTCGGTCGAGGTCTCCAGTGTCGTTCCCGCGCTCCTGCCCATGCTCCTGGCCGGAGGCGTCAAGCGCGAGCAGGTCCCGACGCTGAGACACTTGATGGTCTCCTCGGCCCCGCTACCCACCGACGTGGCGCGCACCTTCGAGACCAGGACCGGCATTCCCCTCGTCCAGGGCTGGGGGCTGTCCGAGTACACGAACTTCGCCTGCTGTCTGTCCCCGTTCGACTCTCCGGACGAGCATGCGGAGCTGATGTACTCGTGGGAGGTGCCTTCCATCGGTCCTGCCCTGGAAGGAACCGAGGTCAAGGTGGTGGACGCCGGCGGAAGTCCGCTGGGCGAGGGGACTCGCGGCGAGCTGATGGTGCGCGGCCACTCCCTGATGCTCGGCTACTACCGAGATCCGGAGAACACCGGTGGAACCATCGACCCTGAGGGCTGGCTTCACACCGGCGACGAGGGATTCTTCCGGCTGCACCGCGGCCGGCCCATTCACTTCGTGACCGGGCGCCTCAAGGAACTCATCATCCGCGACGCGGAGAAGTACAGCCCGCTCGCCCTGGAGCGAAAGCTGGTCCAGGCCCTCCCCGAGCTGTCGGGTCGCTTCGTCGTGCTCGGCTTCCTCCACCACGAGCACGGCGAGGAGGTGGGGGCCTACCTGGAGGTCGGTGAGCTCGACGCCGGGCTTCGGCAGCGCCTGGTCCAAGCGCTGGAGACGCTGCCCATCCCCGAGCGACCCAAGGTGGTCCTGCACGGGTCCGAGGCCGTCCCCCGCACCCACACCGGCAAGATTCAGCGGCGAAAGATGGAGCCCTGGTTCGCTCGGTGGTCCGGTCACCGGGGTGCGATGGTCATCACCCCCCTGGCCGACGAGCCCGGGTTCAGCGGGTGAGCACCATCCGGTAACGCACCTGGTTCGCGCGGAGCCGCTGGATCGCCGCGTTCACCTGGTCCAGAGGAGCTGTCTCCACCTGAGCGCCGATGCCGTGCTCGGCGGCGAAGCTCAGGGTTTCCCGGATCATCCGGGGGCTGCCGATGTCGCTCCCGCAGATGACGCGCTGTCCGAGCAGCAGAGGTCCGGCGAGGATCTGCATCACCCCCGGCGGCGCCCCCACCAGGCAGAGGATTCCATTGGGCCTGAGGGTCAGCACATAGGTGATCCAGTCCAGTCGGGCCGGAACGGTGCAGAGGAGAAAGTGGAACCGGTTGGCGAGGGCCCGGATCTCCTTCACGCTGGTGGAGGACGCGACCTCGTCCGCCCCGAGCGCCAAGGCTGCCTCACGTTTGTCAGGGGACGAGGTGAAGGCGGTGGAGTGGCAGCCGAGCGCCCGCAGGAAGCGCAGGGCCAGCGAACCCAGCCCGCCGACCCCGATGACGCCGACCTTCATCCCGGCCCGGACGTTCCAGCGGCGGAGAGGAGCGAAGACGGTGGCCCCCGCGCAGAGCAGAGGCGCGGCGGCTGCCGACTCCAGGGATGCAGGGAGGTGGAAGACGAACCTCCCGTCGAGCCGGATGCGGTCCGCGAAGCCGCCCATGTGGCCGACGCACGTCGCCTCCTGCTGGGGGCAGAGGTTCTCCTCGCCGGCGCGGCAGAACTCGCACTGGAGACAGGCAGAGCGCTGCCAGCCGACGCCCACCCGCTGACCGGGCACCAGGCTGCAATCGCTGCCGGCTGCGACCACCGTCCCGACGATCTCGTGACCGGGGACGAGTGGGTAGACGCTGGAGGACCAGTCGTTGTCGATCAGGTGGAGATCGCTGTGGCAGACCCCGCAGTGCGAGATCTCGATCTCGACATCCTGAGGCCGCAGCGGAGGCGGCTCGTACTGGTACGAAACGAGAGGCTGCTTGGCGGCGAGCGCGGCGAAGGCGTGGAAGCTCACCTCGCCGCGCTCGGAGGGGGCGTCATCCGTCGGCGAGGACGCCGCGCGGACGGACCGGCACTTCCAGCTTGCGGACGGTCACCTTGAATTCGGTCTCGTCACCCGAGGAGTCCTTCTTCGGCTCCGCGGGTGGCTGCTCTCGGACCGGCCGTTCTTTGATTGTATCCTTTTTCATTTTATTTTCTCCGTGGTCACTGGTTCTGCGTTCCGGCTCGTACCGTCTGCTCCGTCAAGGTTCGCGCGACATCGAGCAGGTCCCCCACCGTGCTCAGCCTGCCGAGCTCCACGCCTTGCTCGACGATGTCCACGCCGAGCTCGCCGCCCAATCGAAGCGCCAGCGAGACCAGGGACAGCGACTCGATGGCGAGGTCATTGCGAAGGGAGAGCCGTGGCTCGAGCGGCAGTTCAGCCGGGACGCTCTGTGCGTATTCGAGCACCAGACGCTCAACGCAGGCCTCCAAGGTTTCCCCCTCCGGCACGTGGAGGTCTCTAACACACGGTCCTACGTCGGGGGAGGAGGGGCAAAATTCACCTATCCCTGCGCCACGAAACCCACGACGGAGTTGAATCGGAAGGATGCGCTACGATTTCTTTTCTGAATGGCTGACGCGGCAATTGCAAACAGGTTGCGAGAACTCCTGTCCTTCTACTCGGGCGCTCCCGAGGCGACGCTGCGGCCGGATTCGACACCCCAGAACACCGAGGGCTGGGATTCTCTCGCCAACCTGAATCTCATGGCGGCCCTCGAATCGGAGTACGGGTTGACCATCGCTACGCGTGACGTGCTCAAGCTCCGGTCGCTCGGCGACATCGGGGAGTACGTCCAGGCCAGCATGGCAGCGAAGGACCGGGGCGGATGAACGTCGCCGGCAAGCTGGCCGCGGTTGCGCGGGAGCTGAAACAGCCCGGGCCCGCCGGACGGAAGCTGTTCCGGGTGATGCAAAGGGGCACCCACTCGTTCCGGCTCGCTCCGGCGATCATCGTCGAGCGGGCGGTGATGGTGGAGGCGCGCCAGCAACCGAAGGCCACCAGGGCGCTCTCCGATCTGGCCATCCGTCGCGCGGGATCGGCCGACGTCTCCGCGGTGGCAGCGCTGGACAACCGCCCGGTGTCGTTGCTCGAGGCCCGCCTCGCCCGCGGTGATCTGATCTATCTCGGACAGCTGGACGAGCAGGTGGTCTGCGCCACCTGCTTTCACCGAGGGCCGACGCCCTTCGACGAGGAGCGGGCGATCTTCGCGCGCTGGGCCCTGGAGGACGACGCGACCTTCTGGTCCTACGACGCCATGGCTCCGGTGCCGATGCGTGCGCTGGGGGTGGTGGCCAAGCTGTTCGAGGTCGCCCTGAACGAGATCTTCGAGATGCATGGGGCGCGGCAGGTCCGGGGCTTCATCTACGACTGGAACCAGCTCTCGTTGCTCCTGCACCAGCGGATGGGCTTCTCGGTCATCGCGACCATGACCGCCGTTGGGCTCCCGGGCGTGAAGTGGCTACGCTGGGAGAGCGACGGACGGAGTCGGCAGTGGGTGCTCAGACGGAACAGCGACTTCGCCCTGCCGCCCGCGATGGTCTGAGGAACGCGCGTGGAACCGATCGAGATCGAGACTCCCTCCGGCCCCAAGCAGGCCATCCACTTCGGCGCGGCCGGTCGACCGCTTCTGGGTTTCTACCATCCGCCGAAGGACGGCTCGTGGCGCGGGGTGGGAGCGGTCCTCGTCCCGCCCATCGGCACCGATCGGACGCGATCCGATCGCGCCTATCGTCACCTCGCCGAGCGGCTCTCCCGGGCCGGGTTCGCCTGCCTGCGCTTCGACCTCTTTGGCACCGGCGATTCCGGAGGCGACGAGTCCGCTCCCGGGTTGCTGGCCTCCTGGCTCGACGACGTGTCCCAGGCGGTCCGTGAGCTCCGGGAACGTTCGGGGGCAGAGAGGATCTCGCTGGTCGGCCTGAGGCTGGGCGCCACCCTGACGATGCTTCACGCCGCCGAGAGCGGAGAGGCGGACTCGCTCGTGCTCTGGAGCCCTTATGTCTCGGGCAAGGCTTTCGTCGGCGAGGTCACCAAGCTGCACAAGCTCTACCTCCGGATCGATCCCGAGCTGGCCGGTTCCACTCCCATCCAGGAAGAAGGGGAGGAGGCGCTGGGGATGTTCCTGCCCGCCTCGCTGATCGCCGACCTCTCCAGCAAAGATCTCCTGGGCGTCACCCGCCGTCCGGCGAAGCGAGTCCTGTTCATCGACGGGGGGAACGTGCAGGGGCGCGATGCGCTGATGGCGCGTCTGCGCGAGCTGGGCGCCGAGCCCGAGCTCCGGTCCCATCCGGGTCACAAGTTCCTGATCACCGTCTCTCACCGTGCCGCGGTACCCGACGAGATCCTGGAGTCGATTGTCGGCTGGCTGGGGGACCGTTATCCGGCGAGCCCCGGGGCTGCGTCTCCTCCACTCAAACCCTCCGGCGCCGCGCCGTGCGGCGAGCGCGCGCTGCGATTCGGGAGGGGACGACCCCTGTTCGGCATTCTCACTCCGGCCGATCCGGCGCATGCCCGGCCCGGTCGGCCACCGATCCTGATCCTCAACGCCGGCTGCGTGAATCGCTCGGGCCTGCACCGGATGAGCGTGCGGATGGCCCGCCGATGGGCCTCGCTGGGCCATCAAGTCTTGCGAGTCGATCTCTCCGGCATCGGGGACAGTCCGGTTGCTCCTGGCGCCACCGAGAACCTCACCTATCCGCCCGGAGGGCTGGACGACATCGACGACGCGATCCGTGCCCTGGACGCACCGCGGGTCATCGTGGCCGGCCACTGCTCGGGCGGGGACTACGCCTTCCAGGTCGGGGCGCGCGATCCCAGGGTGACCGCAGCCTTCATCCTGAATCCCCGCACGTTCTGCGTGCTGGATCTCACCGCGGTCGAGGGAGGCGAGGGAGCGCCTGCCACCGCCTCGGTCGAGGACGTGCCACGGTCACTCCGTCAGATGGCCCAGCGGGGGGTGGACACCCTGCTCGTGATCAGCCGCAACGATCCGGGTGTGGCCTACGTCGATGCCCATGCCGCCGAGTCGATGCGGGACCTGCAAGGGGTGAATGGATTCCTCCGCATCGAGATTCCCAGCGCCGACCACGCCTTCACTCCGATGGAGGCCCAGCGGCGGGTGAGCGACGCTCTGACCGAGCACCTCCTTGCCCGAAGCTGAGGAACGATCGCGGAGGACTCAGCCGAACCGACGGCCGAGGACACCTCTCACCTGCGCCAGCGGGCCGGAGTCTCGGACCCAGGAATACACGCCCAGCGCCACCCGGGAGTAGAGCTGGGGTCTCACGCACACCGCGCGATGGAAGACCGGCATCTCCGGGTCCCAGCGGGACTTCGACGGGTCCGCTCCCATCGAGAGATGAACGCGGGGAAGGCCAGCTCCGATCGCGTATTTCATCGCCTCGGCCACGATGGTGGTGGCCGGAGCGTACTTGCGCCAGGCCGGGTCGACACCGGAGTGGTACAGGTAGAGGCAGCCGGGGAGCCGGAACGCCACCCGGCTCGCCACCGGGACGCCCTGGATGCGGAACGTCAAGACCCGGGTGATGTTGCGTCTGGCCAGCCGGGAGCAGATCTCGATCAGGAACCGTCGGGCGATCGGATCGGCGAACCGATCGTAGCGGGTCTCCGGGTCGGCCATCTCGAGCATGCGGTGGAGCCGGAAGAAGATCTCCAGTGCCGGGGTGATCTGCTCCGGGGTGGCTGCCACCTCGAACTGAAAGCTCAATCCTTCGCGCTTCAGCGAGTTGTATCCGTGCCGGACCGACTTCTTGAGGTGCTCCCGGAACCCCCGACGGAACTCCTCCCAGCTCGCCGGGAGGTGGACGATGTTCCCAGCCTGGGAAGCCTCCCAGCGGAGATTCATGGCTCCGGCAAGCGTCTTTGCCAGCTCGCTTTCCCGATTCAAGCCCTCCCACGCGATCCAGTCCCACTCGGCACCGGATGCGAGGTGAGCGGCCAGGGCCCTCGCAACCTCGGCCTCGCAGCTGGGGTCGACGATGGGCGCCCTCTGTTCGGTGACATACCGATCTGCTCCCAGGAAACCGAGTATCCTGACCCGGGCCGGGCCCACCCCTGGCCGCTGGGTGAGCATCAGGGGAACGACGCACACCAGCTCCCCGGAGTCACGCCGCACCGCCTTGACGCAGAGGCTGTCGCGGATGACCGCCCGCTCCTGCTGGAAGAGCTCCCACCAGGTAATCGCCCACTCGGGCCTGAGGAACGGGAGGTCGCCGCCCATCCGCCCGAGCAGCTCGAGCCATTCCGGCTCGAGGCCCCTGAGCTCGTCGACCGTTCGAAGGGTCGAGACCGTGAGTCCCATGTTCGTCTGCCTGGCGTCCGCGAGGGACCGGCGCCTTCCTCCGCTGACCCCTAGCAGTGCTCAGGCCCCGCGTCCCGGAGCGCCATAGCCCTGCATGAGAAAGCACACCTCACGCAACTGCATGGCTCCGATATCGAGTCGAGATCATCGGGGGGAGACCAGGAGCCCGGTAGTGAACGGTCGGGTCGGGGACGGACCCTGTCCGCAGGTGATCGCCCGGAAGCGCGCCCGCTGATAGACCAGGCGTCGTGCGTCCCATCCGCCGCGTGTTCCGGCGCACGGCATTCACGGTGGCGACCGTGATCTGCGCGGGGACCGCGCTGGTGTGCTTCCGTACCGCGCGGCAGGCGCGGATCCTCCTGCATCCCGTGCGGTCACCCCTCACCGAGGCCCAGACGGCGGAGGCCCGCGCGCTGCTCGGGAACGTAGAATCGATCGAGCTGCACACCGGCGATGGACTTCGCCTGAAGGGGTGGTTCTCTCCCGGAAGGGCCCGGTCAGGGGTGGCGCTCGTCCACGGGCTCTTCTCCAATCGCGCCCAGCTTCTGGGGGAGGCGGCGCTGCTCGCAAGGCATGGGCATGGAGTGCTCCTCTTCGACTCTCGCGCCAGCGGCGAGAGCGAGGGGGAGCTGGCGACCTGGGGCGACCGTGAGCGGTTCGACGTGCTCGCGGCGCTCGATTTCCTTTCGTCCAGGCCCGACGTGGATCCCCGGCGGATCGGGGCCTACGGCTTCTCGGTGGCCGCCGCTCCGGTCGCCCTCGTGGCTGCCGTCGATCCCCGGGTCCGTGCAGTGGCGCTGGCGGCGACCTGGCCGTCGCTGCGCGCAGCCCTGCACAACGAGTTTCCGCCATCCACTGCCCGGTCGGCCACCCTGGCCGCCTGGATCTTCCGGTGGGCTTCCATCGACGTGGATGGAGTTCAGCCCCGGATGGCGGTCGAGCGAATCGTCCCGCGTCCGCTTCTGCTCTTCACCGGCACACTCGACCCCGATACTCCGCCGGCGGTGATGGAGGCGCTGGCGGCCGATGCGCCCGGATCGACGCTCTGGATCGTTCCCGGAGCAAGACACGGGGACTACGCGAGGGTCGACCCCGTCGAGCTCGAACGGCGCTTCGCCTCGTTCTTCGACCGTGCCCTGCTCGCGGGGCAGCGGGTCCCCTAGGAGATCGAGCCCTCGGGCCCCATCTCCGGCGCGAGAACCGGAGTTCCGAGCGGCCGGGCACGAAATGTGGAGACGGTGATCGCTCCGTCGCCGGGGACCGCGAGAGCAGCGCACCACCCTGGCTCGGGCGACCACGACCGCAGCGCCCACGGACCACCTGGGCCCTGAACCTGGACTGGCCGGCCCGAAGAATCCATCTCGACCTCCACCGATTGCAGCGGCTCGGTCAGCCCGCAGCCGCGTGCCTTGAGGACCGCCTCCTTCGCCGTCCAGATCGCGGCGAATCCGGCGGGGCGCTCGCCGGGCAGCAGCCCGGTGAGCCACGCAGCCTCCGCGGGGCCGAAGAAGCGCCGGGCGAGCGTCAGCGGATCCCGCTCCGGACGGATGGGCTCGAGGTCGAGTCCGAGCGCTTGGCCCCTGCCGATCGCCACCGCCGCCCGCTGCGCGGCGTGGGTCAGGCTGAAGCTGAGCTCGGAATCGCCGAGCACGGAGGGGCATCCCTGGGGCGAGATCGCGAAGCGCCAGCCCGCGGGCGCACAGCTCGCGTATGCCGAGAGCGCGGTGCGGACCAGCGCGTGGGATGCGGTGAAGGCGTCCCGCTGCTGCGGGCTCCGGAAGCGCATCGCGCGCTCACGCTCCTCCTCGTCGAGGATCTCCAGCCACCCGGGTTCCGGAGGACCGGTCCGATCGAGGAACCACACATGGACGGTTCCCGCCGACAGCGGCCCGGGAAGGACGCTTGTGCCCAGGAGAGGACTCGAACCTCCATGCCTCGCGGCGCTAGACCCTGAATCTAGTGTGTCTACCAATTCCACCACCTGGGCGGTGTGCGGAGCCCGGGGCTTATAGGTGGAGGAGGGTCACCGTTTCAAGGGCCACTTCCCCTCGGCCTCGAGGCGGTGCCGGAGGTCGGGGTTCTCGTCGAGGAACGCCTGCAGTGACTCCTGGGTGATGTCGACGTCGACGTCCTCGCTGCCCACCAGCGACTGGCAGGACAGGCGCGAGTTCGCCCGGACGTCGAACGCCTGGTCCAGGCGGTCCGCCTCGGCGTCCTCCTGGTCGGAGAGGGACTCGAGCCCCTTCTTCACCCAGACGTGACAGGTGGAGCAGGCGCAGACTCCGCCGCAGGCGTGCCCCACGGTCGCGCCGCACTGCTCGGCCGCCTCCAGGATGCTCGTACCCTCCGGGACCTCGATCGTGACGTCGTCGAACGGGCTCCGGAAGCGGATGCGAGGCATTCAGTGCTCCGGCCGGGGCATGGTGAGCACGGCGAGGTGGCCGAGACCGAAGCGAGACGGCGCACCCGAGGAGCGAGCCGCGGAGGTGTACCGCGCGGTACGTCGAGCAGCGGAGCGACGAGGCTGCGCGTCGCAGCGAGAGGATCGGCCGCCGCAGCGCTCAGCATGTCCCGGCCGGAGCACTTTAGACATCCTCGACGCGGCGGCCCTCGAGCAGGGTCCCCACCGCCCGGTTCATGATCCGCTCCACGAACGGACGCGAGACGTCGTCGAGCGCCTTGATCGCATCGGCCAGCGGCTGCGAGTCGGTCGCCGAGTCGCGGAGCTCCGCCACCCGGGCGATGGCCGCCTCGACCTCGCGCCGCTCGTCGCCGGGAAGCAGGTCGGAGAACGTCGCCAGCTGCTTCCGCGCGTCGTGGAGGATCCGGTCCGCCTCGACCTGCTGCTCGCGGAGAAGCCGGAGGTGGATGTCCTCCTCGGCGTGCTCGATGGAGTCGAGCAGCATCTGCTCGATCTCCTCGTCGGTGAGGCCATGGGTCGGCTTCACCGTGATCGCCTGGCTCACCCCGGTGCTCAGCTCCTTCGCCGAGACCGAGAGGATTCCGTCGGCGTTCACCTCGAAGCGCACCTCCACCCGTGCCATCCCCGCCGGCAGCGGCGGGATGCCGGTGAGACGGAACCGCGCCAGCGAGCGGTTGTCGGTCACCAGCTCCCGCTCGCCCTGCACCACGTGCACGTCGAGCGCGTTCTGGCCGTCCTGGAAGGTGGTGAAGACCTGTGCCGCTGCGGTGGGGATGGCGCTGTTGCGCGGAACCAGCTTCTCCACCACGCCGCCCATCGTCTCCAGGCCGAGCGAGAGCGGGATCACGTCGAGGAGCAGCACCTCGTCCTGACGCTCCCGATTGGTGAGCAGATCCGCCTGGACCGCCGCCCCCAGGGCCACCACCTGGTCGGGGTCGATGTCCCCGAGCGGCTCCTTCCCGAAGAGTTGCGCGACGAAGGTCCGCACCGCCGGGACCCGGGTGCTCCCGCCGACGAGGATGACCCCGTCCAGCTCCTCGCGGGAGATGCCCGCGTCCTTCAGCGCCCGCCGGCACGCGACGCCGGTCCGCTGGAGGAGGGGAGCGATCCAGCGCTCCATCTCGGCGCGGGAGACGGGGAAGGTCTTCCCCAGCGCCGACAGCTCGGTGCTCTCCTTGCCGGTGAGCGTCTCCTTCGCGCTGCGCGCGGCCGCGAGCAGCTCGGTGATCGCAGACGCGTCCGGGCTCGCCAGCCCGTGCGCCTCGAGGAAGCGGGTTGCGATCGCCCGGTCGATGTCGTCGCCGCCGAGCGCCGAGTCGCCGCCGGTGGACTTCACCTGGAACACGCCCTCCACCAGCTCGAGGATGGAGATGTCGAAGGTGCCGCCACCGAGGTCGTAGACCGCGAACCGTCCCTGGCTGCCCTTGTCCAGCCCGTAGGCCAGGGCCGCCGCGGTCGGCTCGTTCAGCAGGCGCAGCACCTCGAGCCCCGCGAGGCGCCCGGCGTCGCGGGTGGCCTGTCGCTGGGCGTCGTCGAAGTAGGCGGGTACGGTGATGACCGCCTGCTCCACCTTGCCGGTGAGCGCGGCCTCCGCCCGGCGCTTCAGCGTGCGGAGGATCTCCGCCGAGACCTCGATCGGCGTCACCGGGGGGCCGCCCTTCACCTCGAACCGCACCACCGGGCCACCGGTCGCGAAGCGGTAGGCACCCAGGGCCTTCGTCTCCGCGTCCTCCGGGCCCTTGCCCATGAAGCGCTTCACCGAGGCGATGGTGCTGGTGGGCTCGGCGGCAGCCAGCACCCGGGCCCGCGCCCCGACGATGACCGAGCCGTCGAGGGCGTAGTGCACGACCGACGGGAGGAGCAGCGAGCCGCCCTCGTCGACCGGGAAGGCGCCGGGCTTCCCCTCGACGACCGCGGCGACCAGCGAGTTGGTCGTCCCGAGGTCGATGCCCACCGCGTGCCCGCGCGGCTTCAGGGGATCGTGGATCTGGAGAAGCCCGCCGGGCATCTAGGTCTCGTCCTCATCGCCGCCCTCGGCCGCCTCGAGGAACCGGTGGTGGTAGCGGAGCCGGGCCAGCGCCTGGGCCGCCTCGTCGCGGGCCGCTGCGTCCCGCGGGTCGCGCTCCAGCCGGTGCAGCGCCGACCGAGCGGTGGAGAGCGCGGCTGCTGACAGGACCCGCACCCGGTCCGACAGCGCCGAGACCTGCTCGTCGTCGCCGGCCGCCCGCGCGGAGTCCAGCTGCTCGCGCAGATCCAGCACCTCCTCGAGCACATTCGGAGGAACGGTCACCGCCCGGGCCTCGTCCTTCTGGAGGTCGAGGCCGTGCAGCTTGAGGAGGTAGAAGGCCCGCGGCTCGGGCGCGCGCAGCGTCTTGTAGGCCTCGTTGAGGAGGGCGGTGCGCTCGAGCGACAGGCGCCGCTCACGCGGGTCGTCCTTCCCGGTCCGGTCAGGGTGGATGCGCAGCGATCGCTCGCGGTAGGCGCGCTCGAGCTCGGCACGGTCCACGTCCACGCCTCGCGGAAGACCGAGGACGTCGAAGAGCGTGGTGCCGGCCGCGACCGGCTGCACCTTCCCGCAGCTGGGGCAGACCTCCGCCGCGCCAACCTCCGACTGGCAGTTCCAGCAATGCACCGCCCGGCTCCCTAGACCGCGAAGCTCTCGCCGCACCCGCAGGCGGCCTTCACGTTGGGGTTCTCCAGCTTGAAGCCGGAGGCCATGAGGGTCTCCTCGTACCGGAGCTCCGAACCCATCAGGTACAGGTAGCTCTTCGGATCGACGAAGACGCGGATGCCGTCCTTCTCGAAGATCTTGTCCCGCTCCTTCGGTGCCTCGGCCCATTCGACGACATAGGCCAGGCCCGAGCAGCCCCCACCGCGCACCGCCACCCGAAGCCCCGCGCCCGGCGTGTTGCGCTGGGCGAGCAGGATCTTGATCCGCGCGGCCGCGCCTTCGGAGACGCCGAAGGTCTTGAGGGCGGGGCGGGAGGGAGTGGAGGCGGCAGGCGCCGAGTTGTGGGCGGGAGCAGTCATCAAGTCGTGGTGGCCGTCGCCAGGACGCCCTGGCGCTCGGCCCGCTTCTTCTTGAAGTCCGCGACGGCGGCCTTGATCGCGTCCTCGGCCAGCACGGAGCAGTGGATCTTCACCGGCGGGAGCGAGAGCTCCTTCGCGATCTCCTTGTTGGTGATCGTGGTCGCCTCGTCCACCGTCTTGCCCTTCACCCACTCGGTCACCAGCGAGCTCGAGGCGATGGCCGAGCCGCAGCCGAAGGTCTTGAACTTCGCGTCCTGGATGATGCCCTCGTCGGAGATCCGGAGCTGCAGGCGCATCACGTCGCCGCACGCCGGAGCGCCGACCAGGCCGGTGCCGACGTTGGGATCGCTCTTGTCCAGCGTCCCGACGTTGCGGGGGTTCTCGTAGTGGTCGACGACCTTGTCGCTGTAGGCCATGGCTGATTCCTTAGTGCGCGGTCCAGGCGATGGACTTGATGTCCACGCCCTCGCTGGCCATCTCGTAAAGGGGACTCATCTCGCGAAGCTTCTTCACCTTCTCCACCACCAACCGTGCGACCGCGTCAACCTGGGACTCGGTGTTGAAGCGGCCGAGCCCGAAACGGATCGACGAGTGCGCCATGTCCTCCTCGACGCCCAGGGCGCGCAGCACGTAGGACGGCTCGAGCGAAGCCGACGTGCAGGCCGACCCCGAGCTCACCGCCACGTCCTTGATCGCCATCATCAGCGCCTCGCCCTCGACGTAGGCGAAGGAGATGTTGAGGTTCCCGGGCAGGCGGTGCTCCAGCGAGCCGTTGACGGTGCACATGTCCAGCTCGGAGGTCAGCTTCGCCCGGAGCCGTTCCCGCAGGGCGAGGATGCGCGCCGACTCGGCGGCCATCTCGGTCCGTGCGATCTCCGCAGCCTTCCCGAAGCCCACGATGCCCGCCACGTTGAGCGTTCCCGAGCGCATGCCACGCTCGTGGCCGCCGCCGTCGATGATCGGGGCGATGCGGACCCGCGGCTTGCGCCGGACGTAGAGCGCGCCGATGCCCTTCGGTCCGTAGAGCTTGTGCGCGGTGATCGACGCCAGGTCGACCTTCATCGACTCCACGTCGAAGGGGACCTTCCCGACGCCCTGCACCGCGTCGGTGTGGAAGAGCACCCCGCGCGACCGGCAGAGCTTGCCGATCTCCGCCAGAGGCTGGACGGTGCCGATCTCGTTGTTGGCCAGCATCACCGAGACCAGGATGGTCCGGTCGGTCATGGCGTCGGCGAGCTTGCCGAGGTCGACCCGGCCGTCCTTCTCGACGTCCAGGTAGGTGACCCGCGCGCCGGCGCGGACGACCGCGGCCCAGCGCTGGAGCACCGGGTCCTGGTCGAGCTTGTACTGGGCGGAGAGAGCGTCGGCGTCCTCGGGCTTCACCTCGCCGCCGGTGAGCTCCATCAACCGGAGGAGCTTCAGCTCCTCGAGGCGCTCCTGGCGCATGCGCTCCAGGCGCTTGCCCGAGTCGAGGATGGCCTTGTGCTCGGTCTTCAGCGTGATGATGTGGTCACCCTTGGACCGGTAGAACTCCGCGACGCCCTTCAGAGCCAGGTTGTCCGACTCGGTGGCACCGCTGGTGAAAACGAGCTCGTTGGCCTGGGCGCCGATGAGGGCAGCCACCTGGGCACGCGCCTGCTCGACCGCCGCCTCGGCACGCCAGCCAAAGGCATGGTTGCGAGAAGCGGCGTTCCCGAAGTCCTCCCGCAGGTAGGGGAGCATCGCCTCGAGCACGCGCGGGTCGAGCGCGGTCGTGGCATGGTTATCCATGTAGATCGGAAGGCTCATTCGGGTCGGTCGGTCCGTCTGCCTACATTGGCCTACCAATGTGGACCGGTTAGGTCGATTATAACGACGGGGGTCCCGACATCAAGACGGAAGCCCACGGCCACCATGGGCGTTTCGTGCTCGAACCTCGGAGTGAAACTCCCTTGAAGACGACCACATCGACGCGCGCCGTCTGGGTCCTCGGCCTGGCAGTCCTGGCAGCGCTCGGCCTCGCGTTCCTCCCCGCCCTGCTGCCGACCGGCCCCTCGGCCAACCTCGACGCCGCGGGCGCGCTCGGGTCGGGGCGGCTCGGCGCCGGCGCGCTCCTCGTGTTCCTGGGCGGGCTGCTCACCGCGCTCACGCCGTGCGTCTATCCGCTCATCCCCATCACCGTGGGAGTGTTCGGCGCCCGTCCGGGGGTCGGCCGCGGCAAGGCGGTGCTCCTCACCTCCAGCTACGTGGTCGGCATGGGCGTGGTCTTCGCCACGCTCGGCGTCGTCGCCGCGCGGACCGGCGCCGCGTTCGGCCAGCTCCTCGGACACCCGGCGGTGGCCATCGGCCTCGCGGTGTTCCTCCTCGTCCTCGCGGCGAGCATGTTCGGCGCGTTCGAGATCGCGCTGCCGCAGGGGCTCGCGCTGCGGCTGAACTCGGTGGGCGGCGCGGGTCTCGCCGGCGCGTTCCTCATGGGCAGCGTCGCCGGCTTCCTGGCCGCGCCCTGCACCGGGCCGGTGCTCACCGGACTCCTCACCTACGTGGCCACCAGCCGGAGCACCGCGCTCGGGGCCGGGCTCCTCTTCGTGTACGCGCTCGGCATCGGCGTGCCCTTCTTCCTCATCGGCGTCTTCGCCGTGCAGCTCCCCAAGAGCGGCGCGTGGATGGATTGGGTGAAGAGCGCGCTCGGCATCCTCCTGGTCGCCCTCGCGGCGACCTACGTTCGCGACGCCTTCCCGGCGCTGCGGACCGCGGCCACGTCGGTGGCCCGGTCGTTCGGTGCGCACGGAGGAACGTGGGTGGCCGCCGCGCTCGCCGCCGCAGGCATCCTCCTGGGGGCCATTCACCGGAGCTTCGGCGGAGGGGCGAAGAACGCGGTGCTCAAGGGAGCCGGGGTGGCGATGGTCGCCGGCGCCGTCCTCCTCCGCCTCTCGGCGCTGAACGTCGGCGTGGAGAGCACGGGCCTCGTGTGGAACCTGCGCTACGCCGGAGAGGGGACCGAGCCGGGGCCGGTGGACGCCGTGCTCGCCCGGGCCCGCGCGGAGCACAAGCCGGTGATGATCGACTTCTTCGCGGAGTGGTGCGCGGCCTGCAAGGAGCTGGACCGCGAGACCTACGTCGCCCCGGCGGTGGTGGAAGAGGCCTCGCGCTTCATCCGGATCAAGGTGGATGGCACCAACTCCCCGGATCCGATCGATGCGCTGTACCAGCGGTTCGGCGTGAACGGGCTTCCCACGGTGGCCTTCGTGTCGTCGGAGGGAAAGGTCCTGGATGACCCCCGGGTGACCGGTTTCCTCGGGCCGGAGAAGTTCACCGAGACGCTCCGCCAGGTGAGGTGAGCCCGCGGTTTGAGCGGTGAGGTCCTCTTTCGCTCGCTTCCCGGCGAAGGAGGCAGGCGCATAGACTCGGCCGCGCGGGAGACGGCAGCGCCCGGACGCGCTGCGGTCCACGAGGCGGGGGTCCGAGCGGCGATGGCGGTCTCGCAAGAGAGGACGGTCACTCCGGCTCAGGTTCCGGCCGGCGTGCGGGGGGCCACCGCCGAGCCGCGGCGGGTCCTGGTGGTGGAGCCCCAGGCATCCACGCGCGGCCTCCTCCAGTTCGGCCTGGTGCGCGCCGGCTTCCAGGTGACGTCGGTGCGGAGCGCCGAGGAGGCCGAGCGGGTACTGCGCCAGGGGCTGCCGCCCGGCCTCGTGGTGAGCGAGACGAAGCTCCCCGGCCTCGATGGCGTCACCTTCTGCGCGCGCCTCCGCCGCTCGGCGCTGGCCGAGGTGCCGATCCTGCTCCTCACCGCGCAGCCCTCGCCGGCGGCCACCAGCCAGGCACTCTCGGCCGGCGCGGACGACGTCCTGAGCAAGCCGCTCTTCGTCGGGGACCTGGTCTCCCTCGCGCGGCTCGAGTCGTCGCGGGCCCCGGGGAGCCCCACGCTCGTCGCCTCCACCCGCGAGGTGCCGGTCGCTGCCGCGCTCCGGGCGCTGCTCGCCGGGGCCCGGAGCGGGAGGCTGGTGCTCGGCACCAGCGCCGAGCTGCTCTTCCGCGCCGGCAAGGTGGTCTCCGCCCAGGTCCGGAGCGTCCAGGGCGAGCGCGCGTTCCGGCGGATGCTCTTCCTCGGGGAGGGCGCCTACGCGGTCCACCTCGGCTCGGTCCGTGTGCCGGGAGATCTCTCCGTGGACCTCCGCGCCCTCTGCGGGCCCTGGGCGGAAGCCCTCGCCGGCTGGCGCGCGCTGACCCGGGTCAGCGTCCCGCTGGAGGCGGTGCTCTGCCCGGACCTCCGGATGCTGCTCGCACAGATTTCCCAGCTCCCTCCGGAGGTCGAGCCGGTGGTGCGGCTCTTCGACGGCGAGCGGACGGTGCGGGCGGTGGTGCTCGAGTCCTCTCTTCCCGAGCCCGTCGTGATCCAGGTCGCCAACCGCCTCTACGCCTCGGGGGCGCTGCTCCCGGCGCGGGTGGCGCGAGCGCGCGGCCTCGAGCCCCTGCCCGGCCGGATCCGCACCGGCTGGGACGACCCGCTGCCCCGGACGTCGACGCCGGCGGTCCCGTGGTCCACCGGGCACACCCCCGCGCCGAGCCCCGCGCTCGCTCCCACCGTCGTCGAGGCGACCCCGCCCGCCGGGGCGGGAGCCGGTGCTGCTGCCGATCTGCCCGGGGTGAGCGGCTGGGAGAGCGGGACAGGGGTGGGAGAGCTGGAGCGCGCGATGCGCTCGGTCCCGCTCGGCCTCGAGCCGGTGCAGGCGCCCGCCCCGCGCGCCTCCACGCCGCCAGCGGTCCCCGCGGCGCCGCGCACCACGCCTGCCGCCGGCGTGATTCCCCCTCCGCTCCACCGGCCGCCCACGCCTCCCAGCGTCCCGGTGGCGCTGGAGGCGGGCGAGGAGTCCCCCCTGGCGGTGGCCGCTCGCGGGGCCACGCTCGAGCAACCCTCCGGCGCCGGGAGGTCGCGGCGGCTGTTCGTCGTCGGCCTCGGGGTTCTCCTCCTGGCCTTCGTCGGCACCACGGCGTGGCTCCGTGCCTCCGGCCCGCCACGGCCCGTCCCCCGGGGCACGGCCGTGCCACCGGGCCCCGCCATCGAGACCGAGGTGGACCGGCTGCTTGCCCGCGCGGCGGAGCGCATTGACGCCCACGACGACGGCGGGGCAGAAGAGGCCGCGATGAGAGCGGCAGCCGTCGACCCTTCGGACGCCCGGGCGCCCTTGCTCCTCGGCCGGATTCACCTCCGGACCGGGGAACGGGAGCGTGCGCGCACCGAGCTGAGCCGGGTCCTCCACCTCGAGGCCTCCGGGCCGCGGGCGGACCAGGCGCGCGCGCTGCTCTCGACACTCCCGTAAGGGCGAGGGCCATGTCCGGTCACAACCGTTGGTCGAAGATCAAGCGCCAGAAGGAGGCGATGGGCGCGAGCAAGGGGAAGCTGTTCACCAAGCTCATCAAGGAGGTCACCGTCGCCGCCCGCCTCGGAGGCGGTGACCCCGCCGGGAACGCCCGACTCCGGGCGGCGATGCTCGCCGCGCGCGAGGCCAACATGCCCGGCGACACCATCACCCGGGCGGTGAAGAAGGGCACCGGCGAGCTGGAGGGCGTGCACTACGACGAGGTCACCTACGAGGGCTACGGCCCCGGCGGGGTCGCGGTGCTGGTCGAGGTCCTGACCGACAACCGCAACCGGACCGCAGGCGACATCCGGGCCACCTTCAGCAAGGGCGGAGGAAACCTCGCCGCGGAAGGCTCGGTGGCCTGGAACTTCCACCGGAAGGGCAGCATCACCGTGAAGCCCGGGCCGACCGAGGACCTGGTGATGGAGGCGGCGCTCGAGGCGGGCGCCGAGGACGTGGTGGGGCAGGGAGGGGAGGGGTTCGAGGTGCGCACCGATCCGGCGCACCTCCACCAGGTCTCGGGCGTGCTGGAGAGGTCGGGCCTGAAGCTCGGCGAGCAGCGCTGGGTCTACCTCCCGCAGAACACGGTCAAGGTCGAGGGCGACGCGGCACGCAAGGTGGTCAAGCTCCTCGAGCTGCTCGAGGACAACGACGACGTGCAGAACGTCTGGGCCAACGCCGACATCCCGGATGGCGAACTGGAGCAGATGGGGGCGTAGTGCTACACATCCGTTCCGTGCTCGGTCCGACGCGCGTCCTCGGCATCGACCCCGGGAGCCGGGTGGTGGGCTGGGGCGTCGTCGAGCGGCGAGGCAGCGGACTCTGCCACGTCGGCCACGGCATTCTCCGGCTGGACGGCTCGGCCCCGCTCGAGCTCCGGCTGGTCGAGCTCTTCGCCCGGCTCACCGAGACGCTCGCCCGGCACGCGCCGGCGGCGGTCGCGGTCGAGGGCGTGTTCACGTTCCGGAACGCGCGCAGCGCGCTGGTCCTCGGCCAGGCGCGCGGGGTGGCGCTGCTGGTCGCCGCCCGTGCCGGTATCCCGGTCTTCGAGTACGCGCCGGCGATGGTGAAGCGCTCCGTCGGGGCGGGCGGCGGCGGCGCGAAGGAAGCGGTGTCCCGAGCGGTCACGGCGTTCCTCGGGCTCTCCGACGTGCCGCGCGCCGACGCGACGGACGCGCTCGCGGTGGCCGTGTGCCACCTCCACCGGGCCGGCTCGCCCTTCCTGGCGCGGCGCGCGCGTCGCTCCGCCGTGGACCTCGGCGACCGGCTCCGCCCCGCGGTCGTGCGCCCGACCAGGGCCCCGGTGTGATCGCTTGATCGCCTCCCTGAACGGGACCGTGCTCGAGAAGTCCGAGGACGAGGCCATCATCGAGGTGGCCGGCGTCGGCTACCGCGTCGCCTTCTCGATCCTCACCCTGGCCCGCCTGCCGGCCGTCGGCGACGCGGTGCGCGTCCGGGTGCGCACCGTGGTGCGCGAGGATGCCTTCGAGCTGTTCGGCTTCCTCGGCCCGGTGGAGGAGGCGATGTTCGCCCTCCTCACCTCGGTGTCTCATGTGGGCCCGCGCCTCGCGATGACCGTGCTCTCGGGCCTCGAGGTGGACGAGCTCGTCGTCGCGCTGGAGCGCGGAGAGGTGGCCCGGCTGACGCGCATCCACGGCGTGGGGAGGAAGACCGCCGAGAGGCTGGTGCTGGAGCTGCGGGAGAAGGTGAAGGTGCTGCCCCGCTCGACTCCTGCCACCGCGACGCGCGCCGGCGACGAGGGCGCTCGCGCCGACCTGGTCTCCGCGCTGGCCAATCTCGGCTACCGCCCGGCGCAGGCCGAGGCCGCAGCGGACGCGGCGCTGAGCAAGCTGGGGCCCGGCGAGCTCGAGGCGCTGCTGCGTGAGGCGCTCCGCACCCTGCGCACGGCGTCGTAGCCGGTGGTACCCTGCGGGGCCCCGGTCTCGACCATGTCTCGCGTGCCTCCCGAAGTGGCCAGCCCCGACGACAAGCGCCTCGAGGCGTCGCTCCGCCCACGCAACTTCGAGCAGTACGTGGGGCAGTCCACCGTGGTGGAGAAGCTCAAGGTCTACGTCGCGGCGGCGAAGGCCCGGGGAGACGCGCTCGACCACTGCCTCTTCTCGGGTCCGCCCGGGCTCGGGAAGACGTCGCTCGCTCACATCCTCGCCGCCGAGCTCGGCGTGGGGCTGCACGTGACCTCCGGCCCGGCGCTGGAGCGGAAGGGCGACCTGACCGGGCTGCTGATCAACCTCCAGCCGCGAGACATCCTCTTCATCGACGAGATCCACCGGCTCCCCGCGCTGGTGGAGGAGTACCTCTACCCGGCGATGGAGGACTTCCGTCTGGACATCACCATCGACTCGGGCCCTGCCGCCCGGGCGATGAAGATCGACCTGCCGCCCTTCACCCTGGTGGGCGCCACCACGCGCACCGGCCTCCTCACCTCGCCGCTGCGCGACCGGTTCCAGATCCAGGAGCGGCTCGACTACTACAAGCCCTCCGACCTCGAGGCGATCCTGGCCCGGAGCGCGGGCATCCTCGGCGTGCAGCTGGCCGAGGACGGCGCGAAGGAGATCGCCACGCGGTCCCGCGGAACGCCCCGCATCGCGAACCGGCTCCTGCGGCGCATCCGCGACTTCGCCGAGGTGGCCGGCGTGAAGACGGTGGGGCGCGACGTCGCGTCCCGGGCGCTCGAGCGACTCGAGGTGGACCGGAGCGGCCTCGACCCGATGGACCGGAAGATCCTCCTCACCATCCTCGAGAAGTTCGGTGGCGGCCCCGTGGGCGTGGACACCATCGCCGCGAGCGTCGGCGAGCAGCGCGAGACGGTGGAGGACGTCTACGAGCCCTTCCTCATGCAGGAGGGCTTCCTCCACCGGACGCCGCGCGGGCGAATGGCCACCGCGCGCTGCTGGAGGTACTTCGACAAGCCGCCACCGGCGGACGTTCAGGGGGCGTTGTTCTGAGCCCCGCCGACCCGCGCAGCGCCGCCATCCCGCTCCCGCGCCTCGGTCCGGGCGGAGAGGTGCGCTTCGCCCGCGACTACTTCCGCGATCTGGTCCGTGAGAGCCAGCCGCACCCCGGCCTCTCCGCCGAGCGCGAGCGCTGGCTCCGCAGCTGCCGGGTGGAGGGCCGGGAGGAGCGGCTCTTCGAGTTCGAGCTGCTGCTCCGGGCGATGGAGCGGTACTTCAAGCTCCACAACCTCCCCATCGACTCGGTGGCGCGGCCGGTCGTCACCCGCGACTTCTCCGAGGAGCTGCGGGACGTCCGCGATGCGCTCGGCCAGGCCATCAAGCTCGCGCGCCGGCTGCTCGACCCCGGCGACGACCAGCGGATGATGTTCCGCCGCTACGTGCAGGAGCAGCTGGTGGACGACCGCGCCCGCCGCGCCCTGCTCGACGAGGAGCTGGAGGAGGACACGCCTCAGGAGAGCCTCTTCCTCCTCCGGCAGAGCTTCGAGTCGCTGCGCACCGTGGTGGACTCGCTCCTGCGCCTGGAGACGGTGAGCTACCGGGTCTTCCACGAGCTGGGGAACCTCGTCCTCCGGGCCGTCGTCCACAACCAGTACTTCCGTCCCTTCCGGCCGCTCGAGTTCGGCCTCGAGTTCGATCGGGTGAAGTCGGTGCCGGTGCTGGACGCGCTCCGCAAGCTCGGAGACCCGGAGCGGCGGCTCTTCACCACGGTCTTCCTCGGCCTGTTCCGGCTCCTGCACTACCTGACCTACGTGCGCTCCACGACCCGCGGGGTCGAGCGGCGGGCCCGCGTGGTGCTCGCCCTCGTCCGGAGCGAGGCGCTCACCCTCGTGGGCTACCTCCGGACCGAGCTCGCCCCCCGCGCCTCGCTCCGCCGGCACCAGGGCGCCGCGCTCCGGGCCTCGAAGGACCTCTCGCGAGTGGCGGACGAGATCGGCCGGCGCCTGCGGCAGGAAGGCGACGAGCCGGAGTCGGTGCTGGACATCGCCGCCTCGGCGGCCGAGCAGCTGCGCGCGCAGGTGGTTCGCCTCGCCGCGGCGGTCGAGGCGCGCCTTCCGGCGGACCAGAGCTTCACCCGGCTCGTCTCGCCGGTGGTGCTCGCCCAGCGCCTCCGGAACGACCTCTGGGTGTTCGCCCAGCTGGCACGCGCCGCGGACGAGGCCCTCCGCTCAGGGCCCGAGCAGGGCGTGGAGGCGGTGGACGCCCTCGGACGGTTCCTCTCCTACTTCCAGGACGTCAGCTACCAGCTGCTCCGCTACGGGGACCTCCAGGCCTTCGACCAGTTCGGTGCCATCCTCCGCGAGGCGGGCGCCATCCCCACCGGGCCGATGGCGCGCGCTCGCCTGGCCGAGGAGTGCCGGGCATTCGCGGAGGCCGCCGAAGGTTGTTTCGTCGCCGTGGGACGCCGCTCCGACGTGGCCGGCCGCCGGTTCGACGAGACGCACGCCCGGGCCGTCCTCGGGCGGTTTCAGCAGGTGTAGAAAAGTACCCGGTCGGAAGTAGGACAGCAGAAAAGTCCCACAGGACGGATAGTTGCGTGGTCGGCTGCCTGTTGGTTAAGTGTACCGCCGTTGCCACGTTGCGGCATGCGGGGGGGAGTCTGCAGCCGTGCACAACTTCGGTTCCCGATCGGTGTCCAAGCCTCAGAGCCCATGAGCGACGCGTCATTTCATCAGCGGACCCTGGAGCAGCCGGTCACGACCCGTGGCGTGGCGCTGCACACCGGCGCTCAGGTGACGCTGACCCTCCGGCCCGCCCCGGCCGACCACGGCATCGTCTTCCACCGGGTGGACCTGCCCGGCTCGCCCGGCATCCCCGCCACCGCGGCCAACGTGGTCGACACCGCGCTCGCGACCAATCTCGGCACCGCGGAGGCGCGGGTCGGGACGGTGGAGCACCTGCTCGCGGCGCTGAGCGGGCTCGGGATCGACAACGTCCGGGTCGAGGTGGACGGGCCCGAGGTGCCCATCCTCGACGGGAGCGCCGGGCCCTTCCTCTACCTCGTCCGCTCGGCGGGCATCCGCATCCTCGAGGCGCCGAAGTCGTTCGTGGTCATCCGCCGGCCGGTGGTCCTGCGAGACGGGGACCGCGAGGCGTCCCTCTCGCCCTGTGACCGGCTGCGCATCGACTGCGCCATCGACTTCCACCACCCGCTGGTCCCGGGACAGGCGCTCTCCATCGACTTCTCGAGCAACAGCTTCACCCGCGAGCTCGCCCGGGCACGCACCTTTGGCTTCCTCAAGGACGTGGAGCAGATGAAGTCGGCCGGGCTGGCGCGCGGAGGCTCGCTGGAGAACGCGATCGTGGTGGACGAGTTCAGCATCCTCAACCCCGAGGGGCTGCGCTATCCGGACGAGTTCGTGCGCCACAAGATGCTCGACGCGCTCGGGGACCTCGCGCTGTTCGGGCATCCGGTCATCGGGCACCTCAAGGTGCGGAAGAGCGGACACGCGCTCCACCACCGGCTCGTGAGCCGGGTGCTCGCCGACGCCTCGTCCTTCGCGATCGTCCGCGCGCGCCGCCGCGAGCTGGAACGGCTCGACCTGCGGCTGCCGGACTTCGCCCTGACGCTCGAGTCGATCTGAGTCCCGACCCGTTACCGGGTCCTGACGAGGCGGGAAGACCGGAGCCGCATCGCGGGTTTCCGGCTTGCGCCGCGATGTCCATTGCTGGAAAGGTGCCCCTCCCCATGAACGTTTCCCGGTTCTTTGCCCCTGCGGCGCTCGCCGCGTTCGCCCTGGCCTGCGCCTGTACCAAGCCCGCCGCCACGGCCTCCTCGGCGCCCGGCGCCACCGGTGCGACAGCGCCCGACAAGGTGGTCGCGACCTTCAACGGTGGGCAGATCACCGCCGGCGAGCTGGAGAAAGAGGTCCGGCCCCAGATCGCGGATCTGGAGAACAAGATGTACCAGGCTCGCAAGCAGACCCTCGAGCAGATGGCGATGGAGAAGATCGTCAAGGCCGAGGCGACCAAGGCCGGGCTCAGCGAGCAGGACTGGATGCGCAAGCGCGTCGAGTCGGCTCCGGTGCAGCCGCCCACCGAGGCGCAGGAGCGGCAGTTCTACGACCGGCTGAAGAGCGGCGGCCAGATTCCTCCGGACACCACCTTCGAGTCGATCAAGGACCGCATCGGCCAGGCCCTGGTGAACCAGCAGCGGCAGTCGCAGGTGCAGCAGGTGGTCACCGAGCTCCAGAAGCAGGCGAACCTCAAGCTGGACCTGCCCCAGCCCCGGATCCAGGTGGCGGCCGAGGGTCCGGCTCGCGGCCCCAAGGACGCGAAGATCACCATCGTGGAGTTCTCGGACTTCGAGTGCCCCTACTGCGGCGCGGCTCACGACACCGTGGAGCAGGTGATGACCACCTACGCCGGCAAGGTGCGGCTCGTGTACCGGCAGTTCCCGCTGAGCTTCCACCCCCACGCGGCGAAGGCCGCCGAGGCGTCGCTTTGCGCCGCCGACCAGGGGAAGTTCTGGGAGTACCACGACGTCCTCTTCAAGAATCAGAAGAAGCTCGAGCCGACGGAGCTCAAGGCGCACGCGAGCGAGGTCGGGCTGGACGGGCAGAAGTTCGGCCAGTGCCTGGACTCCGGCGACAAGAAGAAGGCGGTGGACGCCGATCAGCAGGCCGGGCTCGCGGCCGGGGTGGGCGGCACACCGGCGTTCTTCATCAACGGGATCTTCCTGAACGGCGCGCAGCCCATCGACGAGTTCAAGAAGGTCATCGACGCGGAGCTCGCCAGCAAGTGACCCGGGCCCGCGAGCGCATCGCCTGGGCGGCCGACGTGCCGCTCGACGATGCGCTCCGGCTGTGGCCGCTGGTCTCGCCGTCCGTCGGGGTGGTGAAGGTGGGGCTGTCGCTCTTCGTGGAGCACGGCCCGGCGGCGGTCCGCCTCTTCCGGGACTCCGGCGCCTCGGTGTTCCTGGACCTCAAGCTGCACGACATCCCGAACACCGTCGAGGGGGCGGCGACGGCGGCCGGCGCGCTGGGCGCGCGGTTCCTGACCGTCCACGCCTCGGGTGGGGAGGAGATGATCCGGGCCGCGGTGCGGGGCGCCGCGCGCGGGGCGGAGCGGGCGAAGGTGCCGCCGCCGCGGATCCTCGCGGTGAGCGCGCTGACCTCGCTGTCGGACGCCGAGGTGAAGGCGCTCGGGTTCGGCCCGTCGGCCGCGGAGATGGCGGCGCGGCTGGCGGAGGTCGCGGTGAAGGCCGGCGCGGGCGGGCTGGTGTGCTCGGCGCAGGAGGCGCGTGCTCTCCGGTCGAGACATCCCGAGCTGTTCCTCTGCACGCCGGGGATCCGGCCGGCGGGAGTCGCGGCCGGAGACCAGGCCCGGGTGGAGACGCCCGCGGCGGCGATCGCCGCGGGGTCGAGCCTCCTCGTCGTCGGACGGGCCCTGCACGGCGCGGCGGACCCGGCGGCGGCGGCGAAGGCGCTGCACGACGAGGTTGCACGGGCGCTGGGTCAGCCGGGCGCGACCAGAGGCTGAGCCAGGAGGTCGCGGTCCAGCTCGAGGGCGCCGAGACGGTTCGGCCAGCGCCGAAGCAACGTGTGTTGCAGGACTCATACGGTTGCCCGCATGTCCCGGCTCGTTCCCCATCGTCCGCACCCGACGCTCACCGGCGCCGACCTCGAGTACGTCTGCTCCAGCTACGTTCCGCTCGAGGCGCTGGCCCGGCGCGAGCAGGTACCGGTCGCTCGGCTCGCCACATGGATCGAGGGCGCGCGACTTCCGCGCCCGGCCTACCTGCTGCCGGACGGCACGCCGGTGTTTCCGCCCGACCTCCTCGATCTGGTCCGCGCCGCGGGCGACGTCGACGCGCTGCCGCACCACTTCGCCCGGCGGACCGAGCTCGCCGCCCGGATGCTCGGAATCGCCCCCGATACCCGCGAGGCCGACTGGGAGGACTACCTCTCCGGGGAGTACGGCATCTGCCTCCGCCAGGTCACTCCCGAGACGCTCGTCCTCAAGGAGACCCTGGTCGAGCGCATCGACCGCGCGCTCGCTGCGCCACGCCCTGACGATCTCCGCTGGCGCCGCGCGCTCGCCTTCGAGATCGACGGGCTCGATGCGCTCGTCCGGCCGTTTGCCCGCGTCGACCGCGAACGCTTCGGACGGGCCACCTCTCGAGAACGTCTCGTCGAGACTCCTCGCCGCCGCTGGCCGTGGCTCGGGGAACCACTCGACGAGGATGCCGTCGCGACCCGGACACCGTCCGGCGCATCGGCGACCTGAGCTTCTGCCTCCGCCGGACCGAGCGGGACGCCGCGATGAGCGGCGCGCGTCCTACTTCCCGGCGCGCGCCCGCGCTTCCAGGAACGCTCCGAGCGTCCGCACGCCGATCCCCGTCGCGCCACGGCCCTGGTAGCCACGCTCGCGCGGGGCCATCGCCGGGCCGGCGATGTCGAGGTGCGCCCACGGCGTCTCTCCCACGAACTCGCGCAGGAAGATCGCCGCGCTGATCGCTCCGCCCCAGCGGTCGCCGAGGTTCTTCATGTCCGCCACGTCCGACCGCAGCGTCTCCTTCTGCAGATCCACCAGCGGGAGCCGCCAGAACGACTCACCCGCACGCTCCGCCGCGGAGAGCAGCTCACCGGCCAGCGCGTCGCTGTTCGAGAACAGCCCCGCCACCCAGTGCCCGAGCGCCACCACACACGCTCCGGTCAGCGTGGCCACGTCGACCAGCGCTGCCGGGTTCTGCTCCACCGCGTAGGCCAGCACGTCCCCCAGCACCAGACGCCCCTCGGCGTCGGTGTTGGTGACCTCCACCGTCTTCCCCAGCCGCGAGACGAGGATGTCGCCCGGCCGGTACGCCGCCCCGCTGGGCATGTTCTCCGCCGCACCGAGATAGCCGAGCACCGGGAAGGGCGGAGCCAGCTCCGCCGAGAACTGAAGCGCGCCCAGCACCGCCGCGCTCCCGGCCATGTCGGTCTTCATGTCCGCCATGTTCTCCGACGACTTCAGCGACAGCCCGCCCGAGTCGAAGGTGATCGCCTTGCCCACCAGCGCCACCGGCCGGGCCTTCGCCTCCGAGGCCTTCTTCGGCCGGTAGGAGATCTCGATGAGGCGGGGCGTGTTCTGGCTTCCCTGACCCACCGCGGAGAACATCCCCATCCGCAGCTTCTTCAGCTCGTTCGGTCCGCTGACCCGGACCTCGAGCCCGTGCCCCTTCGAGGCGCGCGAGGCCTCCTCGGCCAGCGCCTCCGGCGTCAGGCGCCCGGCAGGCTCGTTCACCAGGGTCCGGGCGAAGTTCGCCGCCTCCGTCACGTGGAGCGCCCGCTCCAGCACGTCCTCCAGCGCCTTCGAGCGCGCCGCGCCATCGGGGAGCAGCAGGCGCACCGCCTCCAGCGGCACCCGCTCCTCGCGTCCCTCGGTCCGGTACTGGTCGAAGCGGTAGGCGCCCAGCGCCGCGCCCTCGGCCACCGGACCGAGCGACTCGCCCGGATTCCCCGGGACCGCCATCGCCACCGACCGGGCCCGCAGCTTCTGCGCCGCCTTCACGCCTCGCCCCGCGGCCTGCCGGAGGGCCTCGGCATCCATCCGCTCCCGCGGTCCCGTCCCGACCAGCACCACCCGGGAGGCGGGCAGCCGTCCGTGGGTGTGGATCACGAACGTCTGGTCCACCTTCCCCCGGAAGCCTTCCTCGGTCGCGGCGCGGACGAGCTGTCCCGACAGCGCCTGGTTGATCTCGGCCACGGCCCCGTTCGCGCGAGGAGCCTCGTCGGCGAAGAGCACCAGGACGTCGGCGCGGGTACCTGCCGGCGCCCCGGAGGCCAGGGCGAATCGAGGAGTGGAGGTGTCGGGCATGGGGAAGGTCAGTCGCCGTCGCGGCGGCGGCGCGAGCCGGCATCCTTGCCGGCCTCGTGAACCAGGAGGGGAGAGAAGAAGCAGTCCTTCTTCGTGTACTCGTCGAAGGAGAAGGCGAAGCGGTAGCTCGGCGCCGCGCGCTGGTTGCAGTCCGTGCGCTCGCAGAAGCGGCAGCCGATGCCCGTCGGCACCGCGTCGCGACGCAGGTCGGTGGTGGGCAGACCGTAGGCCAGGAACTGCGCGTTCTCGGCGTTCGTCCCCAGCCCGATGCTGTACGCCGTCCCGTGGACGATCGACCCGCCGATGGGCTGGAGCTGCACCTTGGCGAAGCAGAAGTAGGTCGTCCCGTCCGGCATCATCGAGTACTGGCGCGTGAGCTGCGACGGGTTGAGGAAGGCGAGGTGAACCGCCCACTTTCCGCACGAGCCGCCGGAGGCGAACTTGAGCCCGTCTCCGCTGTAGCGCTTGCTGATGTTCCCCGCGAGGTCCGCCCGGAGAAAGTGGAACGGGACGCCGAGCTGCTTCGGGTCACTCAGGTTGCAGAGCCGGTGAGCCACCGTCTCGTAGGTGGTGCCGAAGATCTGGCTCAGCAGCTCCACGTCGTAGCGGGTCCGCTGCACCTCGCGGAAGAAGTCCGGGTAGCTGAGGAGCAGCGCCCCAGCGAAGTAATTGGCAAGGTTGACCTTGATCAGCTTCGGCGTCTCGGCGTGCCGGGTCCGCGTGTCGCCCATGATGGACTCGAGCAGCCGGTCCCGGTCCATCACCAGCAGGCCGATGGAGGTCGCGAGCTGGAACTTCAGCGGCTGCTCGGTCAGCGTCGGCGACAGGGTGAGGGTCTGGGTTTCCGGATCGAGCCTCCGCACCACCGAGCTCCTGCCCGGGCCAGTCGCGAACTCCACCCGGTAGCCGAAGCGGTCGTGGAGCAGCTTCACCAGCTGGTGCGACGTCACCTGCCGGTCGAGGGAGTAGTCGCGCCGGAGCTGCTCGGCGTGCTCCTCGAGCTCGGGGAACCAGTTGCGCTTGGCCTGGAGGAAGTCCGAGACCTCGTCGAAGGGCGAGTAGTCGAGGGGGAGGTCCGCCCCCTGCATCACCGTGGCGCTCGGCGTCCCGTTGCTCTGCTGGGCCGCGACCTTCTCCAGCTGGGTCCGGGTGTTCTTGTAGAGGTTGAAGAGGGCCGCCACCGTGCCGGCGAGCTTCGGCTCCGCCGAGAGGTGCTGCAGGTCCTCGGGGTCGATCTCCAGCGACTTGAGCAGCGGCTCGTCGAGGAGCTTCGCCAGGGTCTCGTCCACGGGGCCCTGCCCCAGGGAGCCCATGAACTGCTCGGGGTCCTGGTCGAAGTAGCGGAGCGCCTTCCACAGGAGCGGGAAGGGCATCACCCGCTTCCCCTTCTCGATGAGGTTCAGGTACGCCGGGGACACCCCCAGGTCGCGCGCCGCGTCCGCCTGTTTCACGTGACGCGCCAGGCGGAGGGTGCGGAGCTTGAGGCCGACGCTGGCGTTGAGGTTGCTCTCGTTCATCCGCGACGGGGTCCGTTCCCGGGACCCACCCGGCTGGCTGTAGCAGCGCCGGCCTGGATTTACAAACCAATGGTCAGCGACGGCGCAGGGTTACGCCGCGCGTCGTCGAAAATTTACAAGCATTCCGACGCTCTGGGATGTCGCCCTCACGGGGAGGCGGGAAGCCGGCACACCGGCGCGGGCAGCCCCCAGCGCCGGACCCAGGCCTCCACCGCTGCGTCCAGCCGGGCCCGGTCGGCGGGCCCCCGGACGAAGCAGTCCTCGAGCCCCCAGCCGGGCGGCGCGTTCCCCGAGTACCCGTTGAGGGTCGGCACCCCCACGACGTCCGTGACCCAGAGCGCGTCGATCTGGGCGTGCCACGGCGGCCAGCCGTCCGGGGGCGGCGTGTAGACGAACGCCGTGCACCCTGCCGGGACCTCCCGGGCGATTCGCTCCACCCGCTGGCGGTCCAGCGCGGGCTCGAAGTGGACGTAGGCCACCCCCTGCTCGAGGAGGCAGAGCACCCCGAGCGCGGCAGCGAGCCATGGCAGGAACCGCGCGACTCCGTCCACCGCGAGCGCCAGGCCCGCGGCCCAGGCCACGAGGACGACCAGGCCCACCCGGGGCACCGCCCGGATTCCCCGCGCCCCCGGGACCAGCGCGTAGACCGCGTTCCACGGCGAGGCCGCGTGCCAGGGCCCGACCTGCGTGGCCAGCAGCACCAGCAGCACCGCGGTGAGCCCGAGCACCACCACGCCCCCGCGGTGGCGCGCCCGCCAGAAGCCGAACGCCACCACGGCGGAGGTCAGTAGCCCGATGCCGTACTGCTGCTCGTTGGTCTGGTAGCGCATGCCCGGGCTGCCCCGCACCAGGCCGCCCCACCACCAGCTGTCCGGACCGACGTTGAGCCACGACTGACCCCGGGCGAGGAAGACGTCGCGCGCGTCGCGGAGCCCCACCGCCTGTGCCGCGCTCCACCAGGCCCGGAGCAGCGGAAGGACGAGCAGGAGCGAGACGACCGCGGCCACGACGATGGGCGGCCAGTCGCGCCGCAGCGTCTCGAGGACCCGCGGGCGCGTGACGGGCAGGGCCAGCCCGACGAGCAGGGCGATGGCCATCCCGAAGGCCAGGAACCACCAGAGGTAGTAGCTCGACCACGCCTCTGCGGCGGCGGCCACTCCCGCCAGGACCCATGCGCCGGCAGCCCGGCGCGTCCCGGGCGACCGCAGAGCCACCACGACCAGGCCCACCGTCGCGAGGAGCCAGTAGGTGCAGATGAGCTGGGGGTGGTTGAGGAGGTGGATGCGCGGCGCGCCGGCTGCCACCAGCACGCCCCCGGTCGCCGCCGCGAGCCAGCGCACCCCGAGCGTGCCGCGGAGGAGCCAGGTCGCGACCGCGGCGTTCAGCGCCGTGGAGACCAGCAGCCATCCGGCGTAGGCGCCCTCCGGACCCGCGCCCAGCGCGCGGAACACCCAGTAGGGCGGCGCCACGCCGAGGAGCACGTCGCTGTAGGCGCCGGTGTCTGGCGCGGGGAAGAAGAACGGCAGGTCCCAGAAGCGACGGTGCAGCGGATGCCCCGTGAGCCAGGCCCAGGTGTGCTCGATGCAGTAGTGCACGAAGCGCACGTCGCCCGGGTCGCCGGGGACGCGGCGCAGGCCGCTGGCCAGCAGGGTGTGGTGCGCGAGCAAGAGCGCCGCAGCGGCGGCCAGTACCGCCGCGGCGAGCGACGGGCCGACGTTCCGTGCCGTCGGCCGGTGTAGAAGCGGGGCCGGATCCACCGTGCGCGCGCGCTTTTCGCCGACTTCCGAGCAGACGACAATGGCTCTGCTGCTCGGGGCGATGGTGGCCCTCATGCTCTTCCGCGCGCTGCCCTTCCTCGGGCCGGTGCCCGAGGGGGGCCTCTACAACTCCGACAGCGCGATCCCGGTGCTCATGTCCAACCTCGCCACCGGCGCCCCGGTGGACTGGCTCTTCTGGGGACAGGACCGCTTCGGCAGCTGGCCGTTCCTCGTGGCCCGGGCAGCGGGCGCGCTGGCCCACCGGGCCTGGACCCCGCACGGGATGCACGTGCTCCGCACCCTGTGGATGGTGGCCGCCCTGGTGCCCTGGCTCGCGCTCGCCGGGCGGGGTCGGGCGGTCGCGGCCGCGGGGCTCCTCGTCCTTCCGGGCCTGAACCCGCTCCTGGAGCGCGTGCTCGTCGACCTGGGCACCGTCGACGGCTGGCAGGTCCCGACGCTGCTCTGGGCGTGGTGGGGGCTCCGGCGTGCCGCGGACGCGCCGCGCGGGGGCCGCTGGCTCGGGCTCGCGCTGGTGGCCGGCGCCCTGGCGACCTGGACCTCCCTCGTGAGCGCGCCGCTCCTGGCCGTCCTCGCGCTGGTGGAGGCTTCACCGGGAGGGAGCCTGCGTCGGCGGGCGGCGCTGTTCCTCCCCGCGCTGGCCGGGGTGGTGGTCGAGGCGGTCGTCCGGACGAGCTGGCACCGGGCGGTGCGTGCCCGGGGATGGCCCGACGTCCGGACCCCGGCCTCGCTCGACGCCGGGCACCTCCTCCAGAACGCGAGGGCGGTCGTCCAGACGGTCTGGGAGGTGGGTGCCGTTCCCTGGCTGATGGTCGCCCTCGGGGCCGCGGCGGCCGCGCTCTCGGTCCGGCGCTGGCGGGCAACGCCCGGGGGACGCACCGTGGCGGGCGCCGGGGCGGCGGCGCTCACCTCGCTCCTCGTGGTGATCGCGGTCCGGCACGTCCGGGACAACGGCTACAACCCGCGCTACCTCTGTCTGGCCCTCTCGCTGGCGGCGCTCGGAACGTCGGTCCTCGCCGGCCTCGCCGTGCACGCGGCCGCGTTCCGCCTCCGCGCCCCAGGGGCGGCCAGCATCCCGGGCGTGGTCGGCCTCGTCGGGGTGCTGCTCCTCGCTCCGGTGGCCCGTCCGGATCCGCGCGAGGTCGTGCTCCGGCCGGCCGCCGAGGCGATCTCCGCGCGGTGGCCCGGTGCGGTGCTCACCCTCAGCTACTGGCGGACCTACGCCCTCGCGGGCCTGCTTCCGCCCGGCGTCGTCGTGCCCGTGCCCCGGCAAGGGGAGTGGAACCGCCGCCCCGACTGGGCCACCGCGCTGCGGAGCGGGCGCCCGGTGCTCGTCGGCACCCTGGAGTCCGGAGAGCCACCGCCCCCGGCGCTGGTCGAGCGGGGCGCGGCGCTGGTCCTGGTCCAGCCGGCGGTGGTCACGATCCCGCCGTTTCCCGGAGAGTCGTCCGGCGAACGCGTCTCGCTCTATCGCCTGGCGCCCGACGGTCGCTGAGCCCCGCGCGATCGGCCGCGTCGCCTGCTAGAAGCGGGTCGGCCCGATGCGACTCCTCGCCCCCTTCCGTGCCCTCCGTCCCCCGCCCGAGCTGGCCCGGGCCGTCGCCTCGCCCCCCTACGACGTCGTGAGCTCGTCCGAGGCGAGGGCCATGGCCGCGGGGCATCCGGAGAGCTTCTTCCGGATCAGCCGCCCCGAGGTGGACCTCCCCGCGGACGTCGACGAGCACTCCGATCCGGTGCACGCCCGGGGGCGCGAGGCGCTGGACGAGTTCCGGCGGAAGGGGTGGCTCGTCCTGGACGATGCGCCTCGCTTCTCGCTCTACCGGCAGCGGATGGGTTCTCACGTGCAGACCGGCCTCGTCGCGTGCGCGAGCGTGGACGCGTACACCGGCGGGGCCATCAAGCGACACGAGCTGACCCGGCCGGACAAGGAGGACGACCGCACCCGGCACATCGATGCGCTGGGGGCGAACGACGAGCCGGTGTTCCTCGCCTACCGGGCGCGTCCCTCGCTGGACGCGGTGCTCCGCCGCGGGGCCGAGCGCTCGCCCGACCTGCGCTTCACCAGCGACGACGGCGTCGAGCACACGGTCTGGATCCTGCCTCCCTCCGAGAACGCGGCCATCGAGGCGGCGCTGTCGGAGCTCGACGGCCTCTACATCGCCGACGGGCACCACCGGAGCGCGGCCGCGGCGCGGGTCCAGGCGTTGCGCCGGTCCCGAGGGCAGGGTGGGGGAGAGACGGACTGGTTCCTGGCGGTCGTGTTCTCACACGAGGCGCTGCAGATCCTCCCCTACAACCGCCTGGTGAAGGAGCTCGGTCCGGGGGGGAGCGCGGCCCTGCTCGACGCCCTCCGCGCGCGCTTCGACGTGACGCCGGCGAGCCAGCCGGAACCCGACGGCCCACACCGTTTCGGGGTGTACCTCGACGGGCGGTGGTGGAGGCTGGCGGCGAGGCCGGGGACGATCCCCGCGGACCCCCAGCGCGCGCTCGACGTCTCCATCCTCCAGGACGCGGTGCTCGGGCCGCTGCTCGGCATCCAGGACCCCCGGCGCGACCCGCGCATCGAGTTCGTGGGCGGGATCCGCGGCTCGTCCGAGCTGCAGGCCCGGGTGGACCGGCGCGAGGCGAAGGCGGCGTTCGCGATGTGGCCGACTTCGATGCAGGAGCTGCTCGCGATCAGCGACGCGGGGCAGATCATGCCCCCCAAGTCGACCTGGTTCGAGCCGAAGCTCCGCTCGGGCCTCTTCGTGCACCCGTTCTGAGTTTCGAGGTTGGCCCTTCGTCCAATCGCCTTCCCGTCGCAGATGGGGTGAATCGCGCGCTGAGGCCTCACGGCGAGGCCGGCTGGGGGTTTCGCGCCATGGCCCTTCCCGCGCTGCGATCCGTCACCTTCGCGCTGCTGCTGAGCCTTTCAGCGTCGGCCCTCGCCCAGCAGAAGCCACCACCTCAGAAGAAGCCGAACATCCTGGTCATCTTCGGCGACGACATCGGGACGTGGAACGTGGGTGCGTACACCCACGGCATGATGGGGCGAACCCCCAACATCGATCGCATCGCGAACGAGGGGATGCTCTTCACCGATCACTACGGGCAGCCGAGCTGCACTGCGGGTCGGGCGGCGTTCATCACCGGGCAGCTGCCCATCCGGACGGGAATGACGACCATCGGCATCCCCGGCTCGACCCGAGGCATCCAGAAGGGCGACCCCACCCTCGCCGAGATCCTGAAATCCCTGGGGTACGCCACGGCCCAGTTCGGCAAGAACCACCTCGGGGATCGGAACGAGTTCCTCCCGACCGTCCACGGGTTCGACGAATGGTTCGGCAACCTCTATCACCTGAACGCAGAGGAGGAGCCCGAGGAGCTCGACTACCCGGGCCAGAAGAACCCCGAGTACACGAAGAAGTTCGGCCCTCGCGGCGCTTTGCACACCTGGGCGACCGACAAGGATGACGCCACGACCGATCCCAAGTTCGGCCGCGTCGGCAAGCAGCGGATCGAGGACACCGGTCCGCTCACCCGCAAGCGGATGGAGACCTTCGACCAGGAGGTCACCAACGAGACCCTGAAGTGGCTGGACAAGGCGGGCAAGGGAGGCAAGCCCTTCTTCTGCTGGTACAACTCGACGGCCATCCACATCTGGTCACACCCGACGAAGAAGTTCCTGCAGCGGGCGGTGGATGAGGGGAGGGCGGAGGAGGACGTCGTCCGTGCGCGGATGATCGAGCACGACGAGCAGGTCGGCTCGATCCTGAAGAAGCTCGACGAGCTCGGAATCGCCGACAACACCATCGTCGTCTACACCACCGACAACGGCAACGAGCTGCTGCTCTGGCCGGACGGCGGTTATGCCCCCTTCCGGGGCGAGAAGGGCACCACCTGGGAAGGCGGGGTCCGGGTCCCGATGCTCCTCCGCTGGCCGGGGAAGGTGAAGCCCGGCGCGGTTTCCAACGGCATCCAGAACCACGAGGACGTGTACGTCACGCTGTCCTCGGCCGCGGGGTTGCCGAACCTCAAGCAGGAGCTGCTGACCGGCAAGAAGATCGGCGGCACCACCTACAAGGTCCACCTCGACGGCTACGACAACACGGCGCACTGGACCGGCCAGAGCGAGAAGTCCGCGCGCCGGGAGATCTTCTACTACGACGAGACCGACCTCATGGCGGTCCGGGTGGATGCGTGGAAGATGCACATCGGGGTGAAGCACCACGGCTCGTGGTTCGACGAGAAGGCGTACCCGAGCGTTCCCTACGTGGTGAACCTCCTCATGGACCCGATGGAGAAGATGACCCCGGACTCGGAGGAGTGGGGGTACCCAGGGAAGAAGTTCCTGGCCCAGAAGCTCTGGGCGCCCACCGCCGCCGGAGCCGTCCTCGCCGTGCATCTCAAGTCCCTCATCGATTTCCCTCCGAGCCAGGGGGCCGACACGCTGAGCATGCGGAAGGCCATCGAGGGCGCCATGAAGAAGATGGAATCCCCGCACGGCAGCAGCAACTGACGCTCGCCACCGGGCGTCGAGAGCGGGCCGGGGAAGGACGAGCTCCGAGCGGATGAACGTCGCCGTCCAGGTCGTCGTCCCCGCTGCGGCGGTCCTGATGCTCTTCGCGCTCGGGCTGACGCTCGACGGCGCCCAGCTGGCCCGCCTGTTCCAGCAACCGCGGGCGCTCCTCATCGGCCTTGCCTGTCGATGGCTGGTCGTGCCGGGGCTGGCCGTTGCGCTCTGTCTCCTCGACAGGCCGGCCCCGCACATCGCCCTCGGCCTCCTCCTGGTCGCTTCCTGCCCCCCGGCCACGCCCGCCCCCGCGCTCGTCCGGGCCGGCGGTGGGGACACGGCGCTCGGCATCGCGCTGACCGCGACCACCAATCTCTCCAGCGCCGTCATGCTCCCGCTGCTTCTCGCGCTCGGCTCGCTGCTGGTGGGAATCGACGGGCGCGTCGAACCCTCGAGCCTGGCCAGGGTCGCGCTGCGCATCGGCGCGCTGGTGGTCGTTCCCACCGTCCTGGGAATGGCGCTCCGACGCGGGCGACCGGCTCTCGCGCGGCGGATGGAGCCGAAGGTGACCCCCTTCGCCGTGGCGCTGCTGGTGCCGGTCATCGTGCTGGTCGTCGTCTCCTCCTGGAAAATGGTGATCCCCTCCCTGGTCGAGTCCGGAGCGCTGGCGGTGCAGCTGAACGTCCTTGCGCTGGTCGGGGCGTCGCTCGTCGGACGGCTCGCCCGCCTCGCGCCGGGCGAGACGCTCGCAGTGGTGGTCGCCTCGGGGCTCTTCAACTTCGGGCTGGGCGCGTTCGTCAGCCTCACCCTCCTCGGGGATCCGCGGGTCTTCGTCCCGGGGATCGCCTACGGCGCGCTGATGTGGCTGAGCGCGGCTGGCCTGACGGCGTGGACACGCCGCTCGGTGCTGCGCCGGGCCGAAGCAACGGTCACTCCTTCTCCGTCGCCCCGATGAGGTAGCGGAGCTGGACCATCCCCGAGGCGTAGGTGCGCGCCGACTCCAGCCGGAGCGAGTGCCGCCCGGGGCTGGTGGCGAAGAGGCGGATGCCCGTGCCCAGCACCACCGGGACGACGGTGATCACGAGCGCGTCGAGGCAGCGGGCGGCGAGGAAGCGCGTCACCACCTCGCCGCCGTCCGCGTAGACGTGGCGCGCACCGAGCGCGGCGAGCGCCTCGAGCACCTCCGCGGGCTCACCGGACAGGAACCGCTCCCCGAAGCGGGAGGGGCGTGGGCGCCGCGTGAGCACCGCCACGCGCCGGTCGGGGAAGGGCCAGGCGTCGAAGCCGAGGACCGTCTCGTACGTCTTGCGGCCCATGAGCAGCGTGTCCACCGAGGCGTAGAAGGCGGCGTACCCGTGCTCCTCCTGCTCGAACGGCTTCAGGAACCCCAGGCCTCCGTCGGCCTCGGCGATGAAGCCGTCGAGGCTCGCGCCCAGGAATGCCGACACTCGTATCCGCTCCATGCCGGACTGTGCTTCTACCCCTCCCGTGCGGGGTGTAGAAGGCCGGGCATGCGCGCCATCAACTTCAACGCAGGACCGGCCGGACTGCCTCTCCCGGCGCTCGAGCGTGCCAGGGACGAGCTCATCGACTTCCAGGGGTCGGGGATGTCGATCATGGAGCACAGCCACCGGGGGAAGGAGTACGAGGCCGTCCACGACGAGGCGATCGCGCTGCTCACCCGGCTCCTCGGAATGCCGGACACCCACCAGGTCCTCTTCCTCCAGGGTGGGGCCTCCCAGCAGTTCGCGATGGTGCCGATGAACTTCCTCCCCAGGGGGGGCTCGGCGGACTACGTGGTCACCGGGACCTGGGGCGAGAAGGCGCTCGACGAGGCGAAGTTCCTCGGAACCCCCCGGGTGGCATGCACCACCATCGGAGCGGACAAGCACTACACCCGCATCCCTCGCCAGGCCGAGCTCGAGCTGGACCCGAAGGCGGCCTATGTCCACATCACCAGCAACAACACCATCTTCGGCACGCAGTGGCATGCCTGGCCGCACGTGGGCTCGGTCCCGCTGGTCGCGGACATGTCCTCGGACTTCCTCTGGCGGCCGACGGACGTCTCGCGCTTCGCCCTCATCTACGCCGGGGCGCAGAAGAACCTGGGGCCGTCCGGCGTGACGGTGGTGCTGATCCGGAAGGACTTCATGGCGACGGGACGGAAGGACATCCCGAAGATCTTCCGCTACAGCACGTTCGCCGAGAACAACTCGCTCTACAACACGCCGCCGACCTTCGCGATCTACCTGATGCGCAACGTGCTCGCATGGATCGAGAAGGAGGGTGGGCTGGTGGCGATGGAGCGGCGGAACAACGAGAAGGCCGAGATCCTCTACGGCGCCCTGGACCGGATGAGCGGCTTCTACCGCGCGCCGGTGGAGAAGGCCGCGCGAAGCACGATGAACATCGTGTTCCGGCTCCCCACCGAGGAGCTCGACGACCGGTTCGTGGCCGAGGCGAAGAAGCAGCGGATGGTGGGCCTCAAGGGCCACCGCAGCGCCGGCGGCATCCGGGTGAGCGCCTACAACGCGGTCAGCCCGGAGAACATCCGGGCGCTGGTGACGTTCATGGAGTCGTTCGCCAAGGCCAACGGCTGAGGCCCCAACCACTGGAGGGACGGATGGCTGCAACGCTGCGCATCGCGCTTCTGCTGCTGTGCTCGCTGTTGGCGTTCCCGGTGACCGCGAAGGACGTGGACGGGCACGCCGTTCCGGACACCGCCACCCAGGACGGAAAGACCCTCTCCCTCATCGGCGCGGGCATCCGGAACAAGTGGATGTTCGACGTCTACATCGGCGCGCTCTACGCCGAGAAGCCGACCTTCAACGCCGCGAACCTCATCAAGTCCGAGCAGATCAAGCGGATGAACCTCCACATGCTCCGGGACGTGGGGAAGGACAAGATCATCGAGAGCATCCGCGAGGGCTTCGAGAAGAACTCCAAGGCCCAGATGCCGGCGCTGCAGGCCCGGCTGGACCAGCTCGCCGCCGCCGTGCCCGACCTCAAGAAGGGCGATGTGCTCTCGCTGACCTACGTCCCCGAGAAGGGTGTGGTCGTGGGTGGGGTCGCCAAGGAGACGGTGATCCCCGGGAAGGACTTCGGGGACGCGCTGTTCTCCTGCTGGCTGGGCCCGGACCCGGCGGACGCGGATCTGAAGCGGAAGCTGCTCGGCGGCTGAGGTTTTCCGCTAGGGTGCCGGGCCCTTCGAACCCATCAAGGAGCTGACAGGCACCGTGAAGCGTCTCCTCGTCCCCGCACTTCTCGCCGCGGGGTGCGCCTCTGCGCCCCCGAACCGTCCTGCCCCGCCGCCGATGACGGCGCCGACCCCGCTCGCCGCGCCTCCGATGCCGGCCGGGCTCGACGCCGCTGCGCTGGATCCCTCCGCGAACCCCTGTGACGACTTCTACCAGTTCGCCTGCGGCGGATGGCTGAAGGCCACGCCCATCCCGCCGGACCGCAGCGTCTGGGGGCGGGGATTCAACGTCATCGAGGAGCGCAACGAGCAGACGCTCAAGGAGATCCTCGAGCTCATCGCCGAGGGCAAGGCCCCCCCGGGGACGCCCTACGCCAGGCAGCTCGGCGACTTCTACGCGACCTGCATGGACGAGTCGAAGCTGGACGACGCGCTGCCCGAGCTCCGCACCGCGCTGCGCCGGCTCGACCGGGTGAGCACCTCGAAGCAGGTGGCCACCGAGCTCGCGCGGCTGCACGACGCCGGGGCCAACGCGCTCTTCGGGTACGGATCGGCCCAGGACTACAAGGACGCCACCCAGGTCATCGGCGTGGTGGATCAGGGTGGCCTGGGGCTTCCCGACCGCGACTACTACCTGAGCGACGCCCCGAAGATGAAGGAGATCCGCGAGGGCTACCGCGCCTACGTCGCGCAGATGTTCGGGCTGCTCGGGGACGCCCCGGCGGCGGCGGCGAAGAAGGCGGATCAGGTGATGGACGTGGAGACCCGGCTGGCGCAGGCGAGCCTCGACCGCGTCTCTCGCCGCGATCCGAACAAGGTCTACCACCGAATGGATCCGAAGGCCCTGGTGAAGTCCGCGCCGGGCTTCGACTGGAACCAGTACTTCGTCGCGGTGGGGACTCCCGGGGTGGACGTGCTGAACGTCACCTACCCGGCGTTCGCGACCGGGGTGGGGCAGCTGGTGCGGAAGCTCTCCCGCCCGCAGCTCCGCTCCTACCTCGCGTGGCGGCTGATCTCCTCGCAGGTCATCGCCTTGCCCCGGCCGTTCGAGGACGCCGCGTTCGCCTTCCGCAGCAAGTTCCTCACCGGGGCGAAGGAGGACGAGCCGCGGTGGAAGAAGTGCGTCGCCGCCACCGACACCGGGCTCGGAGAGGCGCTCGCGGTGCCCTTCGTCAACCAGACCTTCGGCGCGGACGGCAAGGCGGTGACCAAATCGATGGTCGAGCAGATCGAGCAAGCCTTCGACGCCAACGTGGACACGCTGAGCTGGATGGACGCCGCGACGAAGGCCCGCGCCCGCGAGAAGGCGAAGGCGGTCTTCGACAAGATTGGGTACCCCGACAAGTGGAAGACCTACGACGGCCTGGTCACCGATCGCGGCACCTTCCTCGGGAACCACATGCGGTCCATGGCCTACGAGAACGGGCGCGATCTGAAGAAGATCGGCAAGCCGCTCGACCGCACGCTGTGGTTGATGACGCCGCCCACCGTGAACGCCTACTACGAGCCGCCGATGAACGAGATCGTCTTCCCCGCCGGCATCCTCCAGCCTCCGTTCTTCAACAAGGAGGCGACCGACGCGGTGAACTTCGGCTCGATGGGGATGGTCGTCGGCCACGAGCTGACCCACGGCTTCGACGACGAGGGCCGTCAGTTCGATGCGAAGGGGAACCTCACCGACTGGTGGACGCCCGAGTCGGGCAAGGCCTTCGTGGACCGGGTGTCCTGCGTGAAGCGCCAGTTCGACGGCTACGTCTCCATCGACGACCTCCACGTGAACGGGGCGCTGACGCTGGGAGAGAACGTGGCCGACCTCGGTGGGCTGAAGCTGGCCTTCGCCGCGATGCAGGCCTACGCGAAGGCGCACCCTGACCGTGTTCCGGCCGCGAGCCGGTTCACTCCCGAGCAGCAGTTCTTCCTCGGGCACGCGCAGGCCTGGTGCACCAACACCCGCCCCGAGGAGGCACGCCGGCGGGTGACGGTCGATCCCCACGCGCCGCCGCGATTCCGGGTGAACGGGCCGCTCTCGAACCTGCCCCAGTTCCAGCAGGCGTTCGGGTGCAAGGCGAACGACCGGATGGTGGCGCAGAACCGTTGCGAGGTCTGGTAGCCGCTCAGTCCAGGGGGAGGGTCCAATGGACCCTCTCCAGCGGCCGGAAGCCCGCCCGCGCGTAGAGGTTCGCCGCGCGGGCGTGGCTCCGTTCGACCTCGAGCTCCGCCGACCGGCACCCGCGGGTCCGCGCGACGTCCAGGGCGGCGCGGAGCAGCGCCTGACCGATGCCCCGGCCGCGGAGCTCGGGGACCACGTAGAGCTCCTCGAGGTACATGGCCTGGCCGCCGCGCTCGAGGATCCACCCGAACGAGAGGTAGGCCACGCCGACCGGACGGCCGTCCTGGCGGGTGACGAGGATCAGCGCGTGACCGTCGTCGGCGAGCGCCGCCCGGACGCCCTCGGCGAGCAGCTCGCGGGTCAGCGGGATGGCGTGCTCCTCCAGCTGCGCGGCCAGGAGCTGGGTGACGGCCTCGGCCTCGTCCTGGCGCGCCGGGGTCGGTGTCTCTGGAGTCATGCGGTGCAGGGTCTCCCGGGGAGGTATGCGCGTGACGCCCGGAAGTTACCGGGTGTCCTGCGCGCAACCCGGTGGTCGGGGTCGGGGAGGTTGCGCGCTTCGCTGCGGGGGCGGACCGTCTCACCGGGACATCGCGCCGGGCGACCGCAGCGGGGGACCGCTCGCCGGAGGTCCACGCCACGCCGCGGGTCCTCCGGGAGAGAACGGGGTCGCCCGTCCGCGCACGTGCGGGCGGAGAAAACCGGAGCCACTCATGCGTCGTCTCCTCCTGCTCTCTCCCCTGTCTCTGCTCGCCGTGGCAAGCGCCGCGCGTGCGAGCCCGTCGACGGATGACGATCTGGCGTTCAACGATGTCCGCGCCCACACGCGGCCGGACACGGCCGACCGGCTCCGGGCATCACTGCTCGCCGCCGACGCGGCCCTGAACGCGAAGATCCACCGTGTCGGGATGGTGCGTGCCGTGCTCGACGCCATCACCCACGACGCAGTGGTGGACGTCCCCGGCCAGGACATCGCCCACGGTCGCAAGGCTGCCGAGGCCGCGCTCCGGGCCGCGATCCCCACTCCGGCGGACGCGACCTTCGACCGATCGACGTACACCGGCAACGTCTCGCACGACGGCTTCCTGGGCTACACCTTCGGCCGGGGCACGGCGCAGCTCCGTCAGGCGGACGGATCGGTGCTCTCGCGATACACGCTCTACATCACCGCGTGGCGCCGCGAGGGCATTCACTGGCAGGTCGAAGCGACCATGTGGAACTACAGCTCGCTCCAGCCGACGGACCCGCCGCCGGGCCTCGCCATCTTCGAGCCGGGCGACCGGGGAACGCCGCGGTGGGCGCCCCGGCGCTGGAACGCCGCCTCTGCTCTGCTCGCGGACCGGACGTTCGCGGATCTGTCCGTCGACCA
>Ga0268264_10000185_pt1 | contig 131374 bp, 131 predicted proteins | sample KBSSwiS32_FD_190357 | JGI IMG/M metagenome (GOLD analysis project Ga0268264, IMG submission 190357) | Switchgrass rhizosphere microbial communities from Kellogg Biological Station, Michigan, USA - KBS Switchgrass S3-2 (SPAdes) (version 2) | ecosystem: Host-associated > Plants > Roots >... | reverse complement strand
GGCGTCATTTTGCAGAGTTTCGATCTTCCTGGTGATTTCCTCTGTGGCGTGCTGGGTCTGCACCGCCAGTGCCTTGACCTCGGAGGCGACCACCGCGAAGCCTTTTCCGGCGGCGCCGGCGCGGGCTGCCTCGATCGTGGAGTTGAGCGCAAGCAGCGTGGTCTGCCGCGCGATCTGCGCGATCAGGTTGACCACATTGCCGATCGCCGCCGAGGATTCCCGCAGCCGCTCGACAGTCAGCAGGGCCTCGCTCGCAGCAGCGCCGGCCTCATCGGCGAGCCTGCCGGCGTCACGCACCCGCTGCTCGATTCCGTGCGCCGATTCGGCGAAGTTCTCCGCGGCCCGCACGAAGGTGGTCGCGGTGTCCTGCGCCGCGCTGGTGCGTGCGGTCAGCGCATCGGCGCGCTGGCGAATGGTGGTCAGTGTCGCGGCGGTGGATTGCGCGCCGCCGGCGACCTGGCTGGCCGCGCGCTCGATCTGGCGGATCATGCCGCCGAGCTCGAGTTCCAGGAGTTCGAGAATTTCCCTGGATGAATCGGGCACGCCGCCGGAGACGTCGGCCACGACGGCTGGCTTGGGCTCAGGTGCGGGCGGCGGCGGTGCCACCGGCTTTTTGAATAGACCGAACGCCATTGCGCTTTCTGAAGGTAGGTCGGGACTTGGGCCGCGATCCTTGCACCCACGCGTGAAGTCGTAGTTAACGATTGACTGATATTCCGGCAGACGGCACTACCTCGGTACCAAAAAGCGCCCGAATCTTTGATTTTGCCGTTTCGGCGGCCTATAACGCCGCCCTCTCCGCAGCTCCATTCCCGGACGATTCTCAAGAGACACGCATGGCCGGCCATTCCCAATTCAAGAACATCATGCACCGCAAGGGCCGGCAGGATGCCCAGAAGTCGAAACTGTTCGGCAAGCTGGCCCGTGAAATCACCGTGGCCGCCAAGCTCGGCACGCCGGACCCGGCGATGAACCCGCGGCTGCGTGCCGCCGTGATCGCGGCGCGCGCGGAAAACATGCCCAAGGACAACATCGATCGCGCCATCAAGAAGGCGATCGGCGGCGACAGCGAGACCTATGATGAAATCCGCTACGAGGGCTATGGCCCCGGCGGGGTCGCGATCATCGTCGAGGCGCTGACCGACAATCGCAACCGCGCCGCCTCCGACATCCGCTCCTTCTTCACCAAGTCGGGCGGCAATCTCGGCGAAACCGGCTCGGTATCCTTCATGTTCGATCGCACCGGCATCATCGAATATGATGCCAAGGTCGCCTCCGACGACGCCATGCTCGACGCCGCGATCGAGGCGGGCGCCGATGACGTGGTCTCCAGCGCCAGCGGCCATGAGGTCTATGCTGCGCAGGACAGCTTCCGCGAGGTCGCCAAGGCGCTGGAAGCGAAGTTCGGCGAAGCGCGCAAGGCGGCGCTGACCTGGAAGCCACAGAACACGGTCGCGGTCGACGACGAGACCGGCGAGAAGCTGCTGAAGCTGATGGACCACCTCAACGAACACGACGACGTGCAGAACGTCTACGCCAATTTCGAGATCTCGGACGCGCTGGTCGCCAAGATGGGCGGGTAGGCATCAGGACAGGGGGCCACGACCACGCGAGCACGCGCTCGATGAGGTGCGATCGCCCTTGTTCAGGCCGACTTACCGCAGGATAATCAGAGCCCCCAGTTCCCTTGCCGGCCGCTCGGGCCTGATGCTGGTGATCGCCTGTGCGGTGGCGGCATCGATGCGCTTCATCGGCACATCGACACCGTACTTGCGCAATATCAGAGAGCTTGTCTGCCCATCGGGCCCGGTGATGAAACTGATCCGGGCATCCTTGTAGGAGAATTCGGTATTGCTTTGGGCATGGATCGGCACTGCCTTCTGGCCGGTCATTTGCGCGTTCAGCTGAAGGCCGTCGCGGGTAATGGTCATCACGGCACGGTCGTTGAGCCGGTAGAATCCGACATGGCCATCGAGCATCTCGGTCTCCGCGGCGCTTTGCTGCGACACGGACTTGCCGGGGGCATCGTTATCAGGAGGGCTGATTTCGGCAGCGCCGACGGCGAATGCGATCCCGAGACCGGCAAGCGCCGCCGCCGTCGCGTGGGCACATCTCGTCTTCTTCCGCACCATGTTGCGGATCCGCTGCTCGAGCAATGATCGCGGTTCGGCCATCGCGGCCACCATGGCGCTGGTCGCAGACTGCCTTTCACCAATGGCGATCAGGGTTTCGCCGTAACGTGACACGTCGTAGCCGCGTCGCAGGACTCGCGAATCACAGTCGATTTCGACGGCGATGCGCAGCCGCCGCAACTGCCACCACAGCGGCAGATTCCACGGCATGCAGACCAGAAGGCCGAGTGCGATCGTCACCAATCGTCCGTCATGCGCTTCGAGATGGCCCCGCTCATGCGCGATGACCAGCTCCTGGACATCGCGCGGGCACCGCGTCAGCCAGCGCGGGACCACGATGTGCTGATACAACAGCCCCACGATGGCGGGACCGGCGTCCTCGGAAATATGCACGGGAACGTCAGCCATGCTGCCGCGCTCCCAGCCATGTCGGCGCCGGTTCAGCTGGACGCTGCCGGCCAGGATGGCCAGCAACAGCGTCGTCGACGCCGCGCCCCATCCGATCTGCAGCAGCCGGTCGAGATCGGGGAACGCCGAGACGGCTCGAGCGGTCGTGGCCAGCCAGCCCGACGGCAACAGTCCGCTTGCAGTCATCTGTCCGAGCGCGACGACGCTCTGCGAGATCGCCGGGTCGATGGCGCCGGTCAGCCCGGGGAGCTGCGGGGAAACCGAGGGCATGAGCAGCGGAACCAGCAACGAGACCATCATGCTGGTGCCCCACAGCCAGCGCGTCGGCCTCTGCCGAAGCCGCGCCGAGCGCTCCAGGGCGAGGGCAGCCAGTCCCAGAAGCGAGCTCACCACGATGACGTAACACATCCAGGCCAGCATCAGTGCTCTCCCTTCAACTTGCCTTCCAGAAGCGCGCGCATGCTGCGGATCTGTTTCGCGCTGAGCTTCTGATCGGACACCAGATGGGTGAAGAGCAGTTCGGCCGATCCCTTGAAGAGCTTGCCTGTGAGGTGGCGCAACGCACTTCGTTGCGCGGCCTGTTGCTTGACCGCGGCGAAGTAACGATGACCGCGCCCCTCCTGCTCGTGGCCGACATATCCCTTGCCCTCGAGCGTGCGCAGGATGGTCAGGACGGTGGTGTAGGCCAGATCATCCTTCAGCGCGGCCCGGACGTCCCCGACCAGTGACGGCCCGCGCTCCCACAGCACCTCCATCACGTCGATTTCGCGATCCGTGAACTGGATATCCATCCATCAGCCATAACTAGGGATATAGTTGATAGTTTCACCGTCGGAGGCGGTTGTCAACTATGGGCATAGTTGATGGCGGCTGTCGGCGTCACGGTGTCGTGTGCACGTGAGGTCGCAGGGCGAGGCGTGAGCGGCGCGCAAGACGAGCGGAGTGTTGCGGACGGCGAAGCCGCATAGTCCAGCCGCCCCGACGCTGGTGCCAGGTTCGTTTGCGTTTTGCAGATTGCGCGATGATGGAATTTTACAGGTGATTTGCCCGACGTGTCAAAATGTCTTCGCGGATCGCGCGTGCCAGCGACCGCCAAGGTACTTTGCAGGCTACTTTGCATGGGGTTGTTTTCGATATTTTGGGTACGAGCGCCGCGGTGGGCCATGCGGCCGGCCCGCCGGGGCCGGGGCTGGCGGCCAGATGATGACCACGGTCGTCGTCGCCCGGCTCGACCGGGCGACCCAGTACGCCGAGGCGTCAGCGCTCAGCCGCGACGCTGCGGCGTACTGGGTACCCCGCATGCGCGGGGTACGACGGCTTGTTCTGACGAACCTTTCTGCCAACCCTCCACACCTTCGGTTCCCCGCTTTCACCGGGGATGATCGTTCCGTTTGTGTTTCGTTCTCGCCGCTGCGGCGGTATCACTGCTCCATGACATCAGTTCCGATTCGCCTCCCCATCCGCATTCTTGGCATCGACCCCGGCCTGCGCCGCACCGGCTGGGGAGTGATCGAGAGCGAGGGCAATCGGCTGATCTTCGTCGCCTGCGGCTCGGTCGAGCCGCAGGACGATCTGCCGCTGGCGAGCCGGCTGCTGGCGATTCACGAGGGGTTGGCCGCCGTGCTCGGTGACTTCAAGCCGGCGGAGGCCGCGGTCGAGCAGACCTTCGTCAACAAGGACGGCGTCGCCACCCTGAAGCTCGGCCAAGCCCGTGGCGTCGCCATGCTGGCGCCGGCCATGTTCGGCCTGTCGGTGGCGGAATATGCCCCGAACCAGGTGAAGAAGACCGTGGTCGGGGCCGGTCATGCCGACAAGAACCAGGTCCTGATGATGCTGAAGATCCTGCTGCCCAAGGCCGAGCCGAAATCGGCGGACGCGGCGGATGCGCTGGCGATCGCGATCACCCATGCGCATCATCGGCAGGGCGCGGCGCTGCGGCTGAAGGTGGCGGGGTTATGATCGGCAAGCTGAAGGGCCTGATCGACAGCTATGGCGAGGATTTCGTGATCCTCGACGTCGGCGGCGTCGGCTATCAGGTGCATTGCTCGGCGCGCACGCTGCAGGCGCTGCCGCAGGCGGGCCAGGCCGCGGTGCTGTCGATCGAGACTTATGTGCGCGAGGACCAGATCAAGCTGTTCGGCTTCCGCAGCGACGTCGAGCGCGAATGGTTCCGCCTGCTGCAGACCGTGCAGGGCGTCGGCGCCAAGGTCGCGCTGTCGGTGCTCTCGACCTTGCCGCCGACCGATCTTGCCAATGCCATCGCGCTGCGCGACAAGGCCGCGGTGGCGCGCACGCCGGGGGTGGGGCCGAAGGTGGCCGAGCGCATCGTCACCGAACTGAAGGACAAGGCGCCGCAATTCTCCAATGTCGACCCGGCGGTGATCAATCTCTCGGGCGCGATCGACGATCAGCGCGCGCCGCGCCCGGTGACGGATGCGATCTCCGCGCTGGTCAATCTCGGCTATGGCCAGCCGCAGGCGGCCGCCGCGATCGCCGCGGCGTCGCGCAGCGCGGGCGAGAAGGCGGAAACCGCGCAGCTGATCCGGTTGGGGTTGAAGGAGCTGGCGAAGTGACGCTTTCGAATTGGATTCAGGTGGCGGTCCTCACCTCGCCCCGCTTGCGGGGAGAGGTCGGATCGCCCGTGGCGATCCGGGTGAGGGGGGCTATCCGCGAGTCCGAGTATGCCGTGAGTCCCCCTCTCCCCGCAAGCGGGGAGAGGGAGCCGTCGCGGTCTCGTGCTATCCTCCGCGCATGACCACGCCCACCCGCCTCGTTACACCTGAGCGCCGCACTGACGATGTCGGCGACACCGCGCTGCGGCCGCAGGCGCTCACTGAATTCGTCGGGCAGCAGCAGGCGCGGCAGAATCTGTCGATCTTCATCGAGGCGGCGCGCAAGCGCGGCGAGGCCTTGGATCATGTGCTGTTCGTCGGCCCACCGGGGCTCGGCAAGACCACGCTGGCGCAGATCGTGGCGCGCGAACTCGGCGTCGGCTTCCGCGCCACCTCCGGCCCGGTGATTGCGAAGGCAGGCGATCTTGCGGCGCTCTTGACCAATCTCGAAGAGCGCGACGTGCTGTTCATCGACGAGATCCATCGCCTCAGTCCAGCGGTGGAAGAGGTGCTCTATCCCGCGATGGAGGATTTCCAGCTCGACCTCATCATCGGCGAGGGACCGGCGGCGCGCTCGGTCAAGATCGAGCTGGCGAAGTTCACGCTGGTCGGCGCCACCACCCGCGCTGGCCTTCTGACCAATCCGCTGCGCGATCGCTTCGGCATTCCGGTGCGGCTGAATTTCTATACCGTGGAGGAACTGGAGAAGATCGTCACCCGCGGCGCGCGCGTGCTCAATGTCGGCATGACGGCCGACGGCGCCAACGAGATCGCCCGCCGCGCCCGCGGCACGCCGCGCATCGCCGGCCGGCTGCTGCGGCGGGTGCGTGACTTTGCCTCCGCCGCCGATGCCAGCGCGATCAACCGCGCCATCGCCGATCATGCGCTCGGCGCGCTCGAGGTCGATGCCGCGGGACTGGACGCGATGGACCGGCGCTACCTCACGACCATCGCGCTCAATTATGGCGGCGGCCCCGTGGGTGTGGAAACCATGGCGGCGGCGCTGTCGGAGCCGCGCGATGCGATCGAGGACATCATTGAGCCCTATCTGATCCAGTGCGGCTATCTGCAGCGCACCCCGCGCGGCCGGCTCTTGACCACCCATGCCTTCCGCCATCTCGGCCTCGCCGAGCCGGCGCGTGATCCGGCGCAGTTCGGATTGTTCGGGCAAAGCGAGGACGACTGATGGAGACCGACGCGATCAAGGTCGTTGCGGCGCTCATTCGCGATGAGACGGGCCGGGTGCTGCTGGTGCGCAAGCGCGGGACGATGGCGTTCATGCAGCCGGGCGGCAAACGCGATCCCGGCGAAGACGATATCGCGGCCCTGGCCCGTGAGCTCGCCGAGGAACTCGGGTGTTGCCTGGTTCGCGATACCATCCAGCCGCTCGGCGAGTTCGATGCGGTCGCGGCGAACGAGCCCGGCCGGCGGGTGCACGCGAGCCTCTATGAGGTCGAGATATCCGGTGATTTCGCGCCGGACCGCGAAATTGATGCGATGATCTGGGTCGATCCAGCGACGCCGCCCGATCTTCATCTCGCGCCGTTGACGCGCGATCATATCCTGCCGCTGGCGGCTCGAAGGACGGTCGCTAGCACCTGTGACGGGATACCTGATGGCCGGTGAGACCACGACATTCGTTAACTTGCTTTCAGGAGAATAGGCGCACCAACCATCCGCGCGGGACCACGACCGACCATCTGCGCTCGATCTGCTGACAATCTGCGGCGCATCTGCATGAAGGCTCCCCATTTCCGCTGGAATCCGGCGACAGGATCGGGCATCAACGGTAGGCAGCTCATGTTTTCACGACGCCAGTTCTTTCGATTTGCCGCAGGGGGCGGCGCCGCCGCCGGCACGTCAACCGTGGCTTACGGCTTCGGTGAGCCGGTGCTGCAACTCGGCGTCGTCAGGTACAATCTTTTGCCGCGGCAATGGCCCGCGGATTTTCCGCTGACGATAGCGGTGATCGCCGACGTTCATGCCTGCGATCCCTGGATGTCGCTGGCGCGCATCGGCGCCATCGTCGAGCGCACCAACGCGCTCCAAGCCGATGTCATTGTCATGCTCGGTGACTATGTCGCGGGTCATCGCCATGTCTCGCGGACGATCCCCGCGCGCGAGTGGGCGGCTGTGCTGGCCGGGCTGAAGGCGCCGCTCGGCGTGCATGCCATCCTCGGCAACCATGATTATTGGGACGACAAGACGGTGCAGCGGGCCGGCCATGGGCTCCCGGTGGCCCGGCGCGCGCTCGAAGCCGCCGGGATTCCGGTCTACGAGAACGACGCGGTACGCCTGACCAAGGACGCGCGCGCGTTCTGGCTGGCCGGACTCGGCGATCAGATGGCCTGGCTGCCGGCGCGACGCTACAGGGCGGTTGCGCGGATCGGCGTCGACGACCTCGGCGCGACGCTGGCGAAGGTCACTGACACCGCGCCGATCATCCTGCTCGCACACGAACCCAACATCGCCTTGCGGGTTCCGTCACGCGTCGCGCTGCAGCTGTCGGGGCATACCCATGGCGGCCAGGTGCGCCTGCTCGGCTGGTCGCCCGCGGTGCCGGCGCGCAACGGCGTACGGCTGGCCTATGGCCATGTCCGCATGAAATGCGACGTGGTCATCTCCGGCGGGCTCGGCTGCAGCATCGTGCCGTTCCGCCTCGGCGTGCCGCCGGAGATCGTGCTGGTGACGCTGGGGCGATCGGAACCGGCGGTGTCGTGATCGTCCGATGGGCCGCCGCGCTTGCGCGCCCGATCGATTTTGCGCAAAACGATCTGACTGCTCAAGGATCGAGGCGCACACTTGACGTTTCCCCATCTCGACGGCGAGATCCGCGACGGCCGGCATCACATGCAGGTCCGCGTCTACTATGAAGATACGGATTTTAGCGGCATCGTCTATCACGCCAACTATCTGCGTTTCATGGAGCGCGGGCGAACCAACCATCTGCGACTGATGGGCGCGCAGCAGCACACGCTGTTCGCGGAGGCGGAAGCCGAGACGCCGGGGTTTGCCTTCGTGGTGCGCTCGATGCAGATCGATTTCCACAGGCCCGCACGGATGGACGACGCGCTTGACGTCGTGACCTGGCCTGTCGCCGTGAAGGGGGCTTCGATCACGCTGGCGCAGGAGGTGCGGCGTGGCGGGGAACTGCTGGTGAAAGCGCAGGTGCGGGTCGCCTTCATCAGCGACGGGCGGGCGCAGCCGATTCCGAAGGCCCTGCGCCTGCTGCTGAAGGCCGATGTGGTTTAGCAATCGGGCGATAGGCAATCGCCTCTCGACTCGGTGAAACACGACGATACATTCGCGACCTCAACGTATCGGGAGAGTGTCATGTCGCGTCCGCCGCTGCCGCCGTTCACGAAAGAGACCGCCGCGCAGAAGGCGCGCATGGCGGAAGACGCCTGGAACTCACGCGATCCCGCGCGCGTCGCGCTGGCCTATACCGAGGACAGCCGCTGGCGCAACCGCTCCGAGTTCTTCGAGGGCCGCGCCGCCATCACAGCCTTTCTCACCCGCAAGTGGGAGAAGGAGCTGGACTATCGCCTGATCAAGGACCTCTGGGCGTTCGACGGCAATCGCATCGCGGTGCGCTTTCAGTATGAGTGGCATGATGCCGCCGGCCAGTGGCATCGCTCCTACGGCAACGAGCAGTGGGAGTTCGACGAGCACGGCCTGATGCGCCGGCGCGAGGCCAGCATCAACGACGTCGCGATCGCGGCGACCGATCGGCGCTTCCACTGGACCGCACCCGGCCCGCGCCCTGCCGACGTGCCGGGATTGGGCGAGAGCCCGTTTTGAGGGCCTAAATTCTCAGCGTCGTCCTGACGAAGGTCAGGACCCATAACCACAGGAAGCAATCGCTTGCGCGACGCTCAAACGAACCTTCCTAACGACAGATCCCGCGGTATGGGTCCCGGCCTGCGCCAGGACGACGGAGGGAGACGGCTACGCCGCGGCCTTGTGGCGCGCGATTTCGGCCTTGTAGAGTTCGAACTCCTCCGCTACCGCCTTGGCGATGCTGGGGCGCCCGCGCAGCCGCTCGTAATAGGCTTTCACGCTGGGCCATTTCGCCAGTTCGATCGGCGGCGTCGCCATGGTCCAGTTGATCACGGTGACGAGATAGGCATCCGCGACGCTGAAATGGTCGAGCAGGTAGTCGCGGCCTTTCAGGTAGTTGTCGAGATAGTCGAGCCGCGACAGGTTCTTGTCGAGGACATGGCCCTTCATCTCCGGCGGCGCGGTCTTGTCGAGGATCGGAATGAAGAGGCCCTTGTGCAGCTCGGTGCCGATGAAGCAGAGCCATTGCTGCAGGCGGCTGCGCTCCATCCCCGGGCCGGTGCCGAGCCCGGCTTGCGGAAACCGGTCGGCGACATATTGCAGGATCGCGGCATTTTCGGTCAGCACCGCGCCGTCGTCGGTGCGCAGCGTCGGCACCAGGCCGAGCGGGTTGACGGTGCGGAAGTCCGAGCCGTCGTTGCGCACCACCTTGGTCTTCGGATCGACTTCGAGAAAATTGGCCGCCGCCCCGGCTTCATAGAGCGCGATGCGGGTCGCGAGCGAGCAGGCCAGAGGGGAGAAATAAAGGTCCATGAACGTCTCCTTGGGCGTTGATCAACCGGGCCGAGCCGCCGAGGTCGGGCTCGGGGTTGATTTTTATACTGTCTCGCATAATATAGGCGCGGTCAAGGAATTTATTGCGAAATGGTACAAAAAAATAAACCGCCGCCCTCGCCACCCGCTGACGCCGCACCGCCGGCCGCGAAGCGCCGCGGACGGCCGCGCGCTTATCAGCCCGATGTCGCGCTCGCCAACGCGCTCAGGCTGTTTCGGAAGGAAGGCTTTGCGGCGACGTCGCTCGACGATCTGAGTGCGGCGACCGGCATGAACCGGCCGAGCCTCTATGGCGCCTTCGGCGACAAGCGCGAGCTCTACATCAAGAGCTACCAGCGCTATCGCGACGATGCGCGCGCGACCATGACCGCAATATTCAGTGGCGAATTGCCGATCAGGACGCGCCTGGAGCGGATCTACGCGGCAGCGCTCGATATCTACCTCTCCGGCGAGTCCGGTCCGCTCGGCTGTTTCACATTGATGACGGCGGCCTCCGAAGCTGTAGCTGATCCCGATATCCGCGCCATGGTGCTGCAAGGTCTCGCCGAAGGCGACAAGGCGTTCGGCGCTGCGTTCCGCCGTGCCAAGGACAACGGCGAGTTGCCTGAGGGCGCCGATCCCGCGGTGCTGGCGCAGCTTGCTTCCTCCACCCTCCACACCGTTGCGATCCGCGCCCGTGCCAGGGTGCCGCGCAAGGATCTGGAGGCCATCGTCAAGGGCGCGATCGATGTGATGGTGGGGAAGGGATGATCAGTGGGATCGTCCGCTTTTTGCCCGCGCGCTGATTGAGGGCTCCCGCGCCTGCTCCTTCAATATCCTCTGTTGCGGTCCACGACGTTCTCCAGCACGCCGCCGGCCTCGAAGCGCGCGATCTGGTCGGCTACGTATCGCGAGATTGCGTCCGGATCGGTGTCGGCCGCATTATGCGGGGTCAGCACGACCTTCGGGTGGGTCCAGAACGGGCTGTCCAAAGGCAGCGGCTCCTGCGCGAACACGTCGAGCGAGGCCGCGCCCAGCGTGCCGTCGTCGAGGCAGGCGAGGATATCGGCTTCGTTCTGCAAGCCCCCGCGGCCGGCGTTGATCAGCACCGGGGCACCGAGCGGGCTGGTGCGGTTCAGCTTCCTGAACAGATCGCGATCGAGAATGTGCTGTGTGTCCGACGTCAGCGGCAGCAGGCACACCAGGATATCGGCGCCTCCGAGAAACGCGTCCAGTTGCGCGGCGCCGTGAAAGCTTGTGACCCCATTGACCTGTCGCGGCGTGCGGCTCCAGCCGGAGACGCGAAAGCCGATGCGGCTCAAAACGTCGGCCGCGTTTGCGCCCAGGGTGCCAAGCCCCATGATTCCGACGGAGATGGCCGCTGCCGCCCACTGCGATCTGGGCTGCCAGCGCCTGTCGCGCTGGCTCTGCCGCAAATACAGCTCCTGGCGGTGATGCATCAGGACGTGGAGCACGACATATCCGGTCATCCGGCCGGTGAGATCGTCCACCGCGACCCGGACCAGCGGGACCTGCGGCAGGGATCTGTCCGCCATCAGCGCGTCGACGCCGGCACCGAGGTTGAAGATGACGCGCAGGTTGGGAAAAGCGGCCAGTTCGCCCGGTGCCGGCTTCCAGACCGCGGCATAATGGACGTCGGCTGGTTCCGCCTTGGGATCAGGCAGCACGATCACGCGGCGGTCGCGGCAGACGTCGTCGAACCGCGCCTGCCATCGTCCGGGCGACCAATTGTCCGTCCCGCCATGCACGAGGATAGCCAGCGCGCCCTTGGTCATTCCGATGTCCCTCGCGTTCAACGTGATCTGCACCACATACCAGATTTCGCTGCGTCGCCGGGCGGGACGCTGCCGGGACCGCGAAAGCGCCGACGAGACCAGGGCACGGCGTATCGCGGCGAAATACGGGATCTCCTGATAGCCGATCGCTGTCGCGACGATGCCGAGGACGGAACCGGTGCAAAAATTCTTCGCTGGGCCGTCGGCACCGGGCATACTCGTTCGTTCCTAGGATCAACGGAGACGCCCACGCATGCTTTATGCCATTCTTTGCTATCACGATGAGGACTTCGTCGGCTCCTGGAGCAAGGAGCAGGACGCGGCCGTCATGAAGAAGCTCGCGGTCGTGCAGGAGAAGCTCGCCAAGCAGGGCCGTCTTGGCCCGGTGGCGCGATTGTTGCCGACCACGGCGGCGGCGACCCTGCGCAAGGACGACCCGCCGCTGGTGATCGACGGTCCCTATGCCGAGACCAAGGAACAGTTGCTCGGCTTCTATATCATCGACTGCAAAACCCTCGACGAGGCGCTCGACGTCGCGCGCGACCTCGGCGCGGCCAATCCGGGCGGCGCCTACGAGATTCGCCCCGTCGGCACGTTCGTGCCGGGTGGAGCCGTGACATGACCGACACCGCCTGGATCGATGCCGCGTTGACGTCGGCACGCCCCCAGGCGGTGGGCGCGCTGTTGCGCTATTTCCGCAATCTCGACACCGCCGAGGAGGCCTTCCAGAACGCCTGCCTCCGGGCACTGAAAAACTGGCCGCAAAACGGTCCGCCGCGCGATCCCGCGGCCTGGCTGATCATGGTCGGCCGGAACGCCGCGATCGACGAGGTGCGGCGGACCCGCAAGCAGGCGCCGTTGCCGGAGGACGCGGCGATCTCCGACCTCGACGACGCCGAGGAGCGGCTGGCCGATCGTCTCGACGGCTCGCACTACCGCGATGACATCCTGCGGCTGCTGTTCATCTGCTGCCATCCAGACCTGCCGGCGACGCAACAGATTGCGCTCGCACTGCGCATCGTCTCCGGTCTCACGGTCAAGCAGATCGCGCGCGCCTTCCTGGTCAGCGAGGCCGCCATGGAGCAGCGCATCACGCGCGCCAAGGCGCGGGTCGCCGACGCCGATGTGCCGTTCGAGACGCCGGGTGCAGTCGAGCGCAGCGAGCGGCTCGCCGCGGTCGCCGCGATGATCTATCTGATCTTCAACGAGGGCTATTCCGCGAGCGGCGACAATGTGGAGTCGCGCAGGCCGCTGTGCGAGGAGGCGATCCGCCTCGCTCGGCTGCTGTTGCGGCTGTTTCCGGGCGAGCCCGAGATCATGGGATTGACGGCGCTGTGCCTGTTGCAGCATGCGCGCGCGGCCTCGCGCTTCAATGCGGCTGGCGAGGTGGTCCTGCTCGACGACCAGGATCGTACGCTGTGGAATCAGAAGATGATCGCCGAGGGGTTGGCGCTGATCGACAAGGCGATGCGTCATCGGCGCAGCGGTGCCTACCAGATCCAGGCCGCGATCGCCGCGCTCCATGCCCGCGCCGAAAAACCCGAAGATACCGACTGGGCCCAGATCGACCTGTTGTATGGTGCGCTCGAACTCGCGCAGCCGTCGCCCGTGGTCACGCTCAATCGGGCGGTTGCGGTGTCGAAGGTGCGGGGCGCGGCGGCCGCGCTCGAGATGATCGAGCCCCTGGAAGCCCGGCTGTCGAATTACTTTCACTACTTCGGCGTCCGCGGCGCCTTCCTGATGCAGCTCGGACGTCATGACGAGGCGCGTGTCGCGTTCGACCGCGCCATTGCGCTCGCCAACACCTCCGCCGAAGCCGCGCATATCAGGATGCATCTCGACCGGCTGATGCGTGACAGCGCGCCGCGCGACGCGACCTCTGGAAAGTGATCGATGTCGCCGGGAACCGGCCCGAGGATTTATTTCGACAGCATTGTCGGTCCCCGCTGGTGCCGCTCGTCTAGAGAACAAGCAATACAGTTCTCGGAGCAAATCATGTCGACGATCGCACATACGACTATCGCGGAGAGCGCGCCGGTGGGACGGGCCGCGCTGTGGTTCGGCCGCTTTCTCAGCTGGCTCGTCATCCTGTTCCTGATATTCGACGGCGCCATCAAGCTCGTGCCGTGGCCGGTCGTCACGGAGACGATGGACAGGATGGGGTATGGTTCGAGTGAAGCGCTGGCACGCGCGCTGGGGATCATCACCATCGCCTGCACCGCGCTTTACGCGATCCCGCCGACGTCGATCCTGGGAGCAATCCTCCTGACCGGTTATCTTGGTGGCGCCATCGCGTCCCATGTCCGGATCGGCAGTCCGCTGTTCAGTCACGTTCTGTTCGGGTTCTATCTGGGGCTCATGCTGTGGGGCGGGCTGTGGCTGCGCGACCGGAACCTGCGCGCGCTGTTGCCGTTCCATCGCTGACAAGAGATCAGGGAGCCGACCATGTCTGAGATCATTGTCATTCTCGCTATCATCATCGCGATTGCGATTGCCGTCGTTCTGATCCTTGCTGCGGCGAAACCGGACTCGTTCCGTGTCCGGCGTTCGCTGTCGATCGAGGCGCCGCCGGAGACGCTGTTTGCGCTTATCAACGACTTTCATCGCTGGGGCGCCTGGTCGCCCTGGGAAACCAAGGACCCCGCGATGAAGCGGACCTTCAGCGGCGCGCCAAGCGGGACCGGCGCGGTCTATGCGTGGGAGGGCAACAGGAACGTCGGCTCCGGTCGCATGGAGATTCTTGAATCGGCTGCCCCGTCGAAGATCGTCATCAAGCTCGATTTCTTCAAGCCGTTCGAGGGGCATAATACCGCGGAGTTCACGCTGCTGTCGCAGGCCGGTGCGACCACCGTCGACTGGGTGATGCATGGCCCGGCGCCCTTCATGTCCAAGGTGATGCAGGTGTTCATGAACTTCGACACCATGATCGGCAAGGATTTCGAACAGGGTCTCGCCAATCTGAAGAAGGCCACCGAGCAATAGCGTCAGTCACGAGAGGAGCAAGCGATGAAGATCAACCCCTATCTGTTCTATGATGGCAACTGCGAAGCCGCGTTCAAGCATTACGAAAAAGTGCTGGGTGCGAAAATCGAGCTGCTGCTCAGGAACGAGGAAGCTCCGCTGGACATGCCGTCGCCTCCGGAGCGCAAGAAGAAGATCATGCACGGGCGGATCTCGATCGATGGCGAGGTGTTGATGGCGTCCGATGCGCCCCCCGACCATTTTCACAAGCCGCAAGGCTTTTCGGTCTCGCTGACGTTCGCCGATCCGGCGGAGGCCGAGCGCAAGTTCACGGCGCTCTGCGAAGGCGGCAGCGTCAACATGCCGTTCGGCAAGACTTTCTTCTCAAGGGGATTCGGCATGGGCACCGATCCGTTCGGGATTCCCTGGATGGTCAACTGCCCGATCCACGATTGATGGCGCTACCGGCACCTGGGATAGATGGTCGCGAGTTCGCGGCCACGCAGCAGCAGCAGGCGCGAGGTCAGCCCGCCGTGGCGGGTGATCCAGTCGCGGACGGGCCCGGGATAGGCCCGCAATACGAGTTCGGAGGCTTCCGGCTCGGCGTAGGTGTGGCCGCGCCTGTCGATCGAGCGCGCGGCATGAAAGCCCAGGATCGCTCGCCGCGTAACGCAGATCCGTGTCTCCGGCACGATGCTGACGACCAGTGTGCAGGCCGAAAGGCAGGGACCGTCGATCACGACATGCTCGCCGGATTGGCGCATCCGTTCGAACATATCGAGGAAGGGGCCGACTTGCCCGCCCGGGCTCGCGAGGATGCGAACCTCGGCGGACGCGGGCGTCACGGCGAAGGCGCCGAGGAGGGCGACCAGGTACATGGCAAGTGTCGTTTGCCTGCGGCGCGTCATGTCCAGCTCATGATCCCCGAGATTGAGCCGGATCATAATCCCATTTCCGCCTTTAGTATGGTGTTTCGGAAAAACGCTCCCTGCCTCGCGCCCGCGCGGTCCTTCGGCTCCGGATCATGCTCTAACCGTTGCGTCGCGCGCCGCGCAGGGTCGGCAGCCCGATGCCGGCCGCATCGAAGCCGCCATCAACGGCCAGGATTTGCCCGGTGATGTAACTCGAGCGCTCGCAGCAGAGGAAGAAGATGGCTTCCGCCAGTTCCTCCTCCAGCCCGTAGCGATTGAGTGGGATGGCATCGTGATAGTCGGCGCGGATCTCCGGCGTGTGCACGGCCTTCGCCATCGCGGTGTCGACGGGACCGGGAGCGATGCCGTTGACGCGGATGCCGAGGGAGGCGAGTTCCACCGCGAGTTGCTTGGTCAGATGGGCCAGTCCCGCCTTGCTGGTGCCGTACGCCGATCGCAGCGTCGAGGCGCGCACTGCCGAGATCGACGTGATGTTCACGATCGCGCCGCCGCCATGCTCGCGCATCAGCGGCACCACAGCCTTGGTGCAAAGGAAGGGCCCGGTGAGGTTGACGGCGAGCACCCGGTTCCAGTCGGCATCGGAGGTTTCCATCAGCGGCGCGAACACTGCGACGCCGGCATTGTTGACCAGCGCATCGAGCCGGCCGAAGCGCTGCGCCAGCATGTCGATCGCTGCGGCCACCGCGGCCGCGTCGGAGACGTCGCAGTCGAGCGCCAGCGTGCGATCCGGCTGGTCCAGCGCGGCAACCTCTCTGCGCTGCAACTCGCCCTGGATATCGAGCAGCGCCACGCGCCAGCCCTCGGCGAGGAATTTTCTGGCGGTGGCAAGCCCGATGCCGCGCGCGGCGCCGGTTATCAGGGCGACTTTTTGAAGGGCAGGGGTCATTGGCCGGTCCATGAGTCTTGAGGCTCTTCGAGCTGCGGCGTCCCTAGCACGAGGGCGCCGCGTCTGCTTTGTTATCCTGACCGGATCAGCGAGACAAAGAGGCATATGCCATGAAGGTCGCCGACATCAGCGACGCCTTGCCCGAACAATGGCGACCGGGGGTCGAAACCCGCATGCTGGTCGCGGCCAAGAATGGAGCACGGCAACTGTGCATCTTCGAGCAATTGATAGCACCGGGTGCGGGCGCGCCGACCCATTCGCATCAGGTGGAAGAGGTGCTGACCGTGCGCGACGGCGAGGCGGAGATGTGGCTGGACGAGGAGCGCATTGGCCTGTCCGCGGGCCAGTCCCTGATCGTTCCAGCGGGATGCAAGCACGGCTTTCGCAATTCGGGGGCCACGATCCTGCACGTCCATGCCGTGCTGGCGTCGCCGATATTCGAGGCGATGATGGACGGCGCGTCCGAGCCGACGCGGCGGTGGGAGGCTTCATGAAAGCGAACGAATGATTGCTCGTCACGTCTGGTTCCGCGCCACGACCTCCTGATACGCCGCTTGCAGGCGCTCGCCCACCGAAGGGCCGGCTTTCCTGCGTCGTTTCACGCCGAGATGGGTCTCCCGTAGTTCATTCATGAACTCCGCCCACATTTTCGGGCCGCCTTCGCTGAGCAGCTTGGCACGGATGCCGAGTTCCTCGCTGACCGGCAGGTATTTGAATCCCCAGCCCGACATCTGGGCCAGGATCGGCAGCAGTTCGATGCCCTGCTCGGTCAGCGAGTAGATGCCCTTCTGCTTGTGAGTGGGATCGTCGTCGCGGGTGATGATGCCCTGGTCGAGCAGGGTCTTGAGGCGATTGGCGAGGATGTTCGAGGAAATGCCTTCCTCCGACCGCGTCAACAGTTCGCGGAAATGCCGCCGATTGCCGAACATCATGTCGCGGATGATCAGCAGGCTCCATGCGTCGCCTACCACTTCAAGCGTGAGATTGATCGGGCAGCCAGAGCGGTGGTCCTCGTTCATCGCGATGTCCGGGTGGCGGCGTGGCAGGCAAAAACCGCTTGCAATGTCGCACCAGTGACTGCATTCTGCAACCAGTCTTGAAATGCAATCAGTATCGGGAGTTCGCGATGGCCAGGCTGATCATGTGGAATCTGATGACCCTGGACGGCTTCGTCGAGGGGGAGAGCCGCGATATCTCCTGGCATTCCGACGTCTGGGGCGAGGAACTCGAGCGGCTGTCGATCGATCAGTTGAAATCCGCCGGCGGGCTGATGTTCGGCCGCGTTACCTATGAACTGATGGCGAATCACTTTCCTGGCGCGGAGGGCGAGGTTGCGGATTTGATGAACGCGCTGCCCAAATATGTGTTCTCGCGTACGCTGACGACATCAGGCTGGAACAATACGCGGATCCTCGGGACAGACGTCGCCGACACCGTGGCGCGATTGAAGCGTGACAGCGCCAAGGACATCTACCTGTTCGGCAGCGCCGATCTCGCCGCCAGCCTGATCCCGCATCGCCTCATCGACGAGTTCCGCATCGGCCTCAATCCGCTCCTCCTCGGCGCGGGCTCCCCGCTGTTTCGGACCGGCGGAAAGGTCGGGCTGAAGCTCCTGGACTCTCGGCCGTTGTCAAACGGCATCGTGATCCTCCGCTACGAACCAAGCTAGGGCGTCTGCGCAGTGGCGCTGACGGGTTGCTGAGGGCCCAGGCAAGGCGGCGCGCAGTTTGTGCCACTCATGCGTAACGGCGGCTCAAGCTATTCTGAAGAAGCTGGGATGGAGATATTGTCGCATGGCAAAGCTCGTCTTTGGAATGAACCAGTCCCTGGACGGTTATGTCGACCACCTTGAAATGAGTCCAAGCCCGGCGCTCTTTCGTCACTGGATAGAGCACGTGCGCGACCTGACGGGCAGTGTGTACGGTCGCCGCATGTACGAGGTCATGCGTTATTGGGACGAAGATCGTGCGGAATGGAGTGCGGAGCAACACGAGTTCGCGGCGGCGTGGCGGCGCCAACCGAAGTGGGTTGTGTCGCGCTCGTTGAAGTCAGCCGGCCCCAACGCCACACTTGTCGAGGATGACCTGGAGGCGGTGATACGTGGGCTGAAGGCTCGGCTCGTTGGGGAGATTACGGTTTCCGGACCAGACCTGGCACGAAGCCTGACTGACCTTGGTCTGATTGATGAATATCGGCTCTACCTCCATCCCGTCGTCCTCGGTCGCGGCAAGCCATTCTTTGCCGGCCCGCGGCCGCCGCTCCGCCTTGTTTCCACCGATCCCGTTGGCGAGGACGTGATTAGGTTGACGTACGTTCCTGCCTAATCGCGCGACGCGCCCGACGGACTGCGCCGACGCGTCAGGTCCGCTTTGGCTCGAATGCAGCGGTGCTCGTGATCCTTGATTCGCGTTTGCCGCTTGCGGTGCGGGAACTTCAGATCGGCGGCACGAGAGGAGAATTCGTCCGCTGATCTGTCGGTTTGACGCGGCTTCGTTCGTCATAATCATTGCTGGGGGTCTATGCGCGAGCCGCCGGCCTGGATTGCAACCTGCGTGAGGAGACCGGCCTGATGCCACAACGCAAGGCGGACATCATCCGCGCCGTTTTTGCCGCCTATCTGGTGAACGACCGCAGCGCCGTCGAGCACGCGCTGGCGGACGATTTTCGCTTCACCAGTCCCTATGACGACCATATCGACAAGGCCACCTATTTCGAGCGGTGCTGGCGCAACAGCGACTGGATCGAGCGTCACGACCTCGAACGGATATTCGTCGAAGGCGAAGAGGCCTTCGTGACCTATACCTGCGTGGCCAGGAACGGGAAGAACTTCCGCAATACGGAGTTCTTCGCTTTCGATGGCGACAAGATCAAGCGTATCGACGTCTATTTCGGCGCCACTTACCGGAACGGCGTCTTTGTCAGACAGAACGAAACCTGAGCCGGAGTTTTTCGATGTCGCTGACGCTGTATTTCCACCCCCTCGCATCGTATTGCCACAAGGTCCTGATCGCGCTGTATGAGAACGACACGCCTTTCAAGGCCAGTAACGTCGATCTCTCCGATCCGAACCAACGGGCGGCGCTGCTGGAATTGTGGCCGATCGGCAAGTTCCCGGTGCTGCGCGATGACGCGCGGAACCAGACCCTGCCGGAATCGACCGTCATCACCGAGTACCTCGATCGGCATTATCCGGGGCCTACGCGTTTTCTTTCCGACGACACCGATCTTGCGCTGCAGACGCGGCTGCGGGATCGCTTCTACGATCTCTATGTGCACGACCCGATGCAGAAGATCGTCGGGGATCGGTTACGGCCCGAAGGCGGGAAGGACCCCCACGGCGTCGAAGAAGCAAAGGCACGGCTGACGACCAGCTACGGCATGATCGATCGTGAGATGACTACGCGAACCTGGGCGATGGGAGAGGCGTTCAGCCTCGCCGATTGTGCCGCCGCGCCGGCGCTGTTCTATGCCAATGAAGTCTTTCCGATCGGCGAAGGACAGGCCAATGCCAGGGCGTATCTCGACCGCCTCAAGGCGCGCCTCTCCTATGCGCGCGTGCTGAAGGAAGCCGAGCCGTATTTCGCGATGTTCCCGCGATAGCTCCAACGCAATTTGGCGACAGGTCCCGTCGAAATAATCTGCCGGCGATGTCGGGGGTGCGTAACAGCATTCGTCTTGTTATTGACTTCCGGTTCATGACCGGCCTGTTCAAACGAAAATCAAGCGGAGCGTGAGATGCGATTCATGGTGATTGTGAAGGGTGACAAGAACACCGAGGCAGGCGTGATGCCGAGCACGGAACTGCTGACCGCGATGGGTCAGTTCAACGAGCAACTGGTCAAGGCTGGCGTCATGCTGGGGGGTGAAGGCCTGCACCCGACATCGAAGGGCGCGCGCATCAAGTATTCCGGACAGCAGCCCAGCGTGAGCCACGGTCCGTTCGCCGTGACCAGCGATCTCGTCGCGGGCTTCTGGCTGATCCAGGTCGGGTCGCTGGAGGAGGCGGTCGAATGGATGAAGCGCGCGCCGTTTGACGGCGGCGCCGAGATCGAACTCCGCCAGATCTTCGAGGCCGATGATTTCGGCGAGGCGCTGACGCCCGAACTGCGCGAGCAGGAAGATCGTCTCCGCGCGGAGGTTGCGAAAAAATAGCGGCAACGATCGTCATTGGGAACAGCCCGAAGGGCTCACCCGCGGATCCGGAGCGCTGGCGCGACAGATTCCCTGATTGGACAATGGCACATCGCCGGTCGCGCGTTGCGCGCCCGGGAATCACAACCGCAAGACCAAAGGACGATACGACCATGCGATTCATGATGCTGATGATCCCGAAGGGCTATGAAAACGCTGAGCCGGGCACGATGCCGCCCGCCGAGGCGGTGGCCGCGATGATGAAATACAACGAGGCCTTGAAGGACGCCGGCGTCCTGATCACCCTCGATGGTCTGCATCCGCCCTCCATGGGCGCGCGGGTGTCCTTTGCCGGCGGTAAGCCATTGGTGACCGATGGCCCGTTCACCGAAGCCAAGGAAGTGCTCGGCGGCTACTGGATGATCGACGTCGCCTCGCGCGAGGAAGCGATTGCCTGGGCCAAGCGCTGCCCGGCCTCCGACAACGAGATCATCGAGGTCCGCCAGGTTCAGGAGATGGCGGATTTCCCGGCCGAGATTCAGGAGATCGTCGAGGGATTTCCCGAGTTGCAGCGCGGATCGCGTTAATCAAGATGAACGTCGAGGAAATCCATCGCCGGCTTGCCGGCGATGGTGACTTCGCGCCAGCTTCATGTAAAAGCTCTTCACATGAGCTGGCGCAAGGACGACCGCCGCGCCGAGCGCGGCTATCATCACGGCAACCTGAAGGAAGCGCTGCTGCAGGCGGCGCTCGACCTGATTGCGCAGAAGGGCGCGGCGGGTTTCACCTTTGCCGATGCCGCGCGCATGGCCGGCGTCAGCCCCGCCGCACCCTATCGCCATTTCCGCGACCGCGAGGAGTTGTTGTCGTCGATCGCGCAGCGCGGTTTCGAGCAATTCGAGGCGGCTCTGACGCAGGCGTGGGATGATGGCCGTCCTGATACGGTGACGGCGTTCGAGCGCGTCGGCAAAGCCTATCTCGCGTTCGCCCGCAACGAACCGGCGTTCTATTCGGCGATGTTCGAATCGGGGCTGCCGGTCGATGCCAATCCGACGCTGATGGCGGCCAGCGAGCGCGCTTTCGGCATCCTTCGCGCCGCCGCGGAGCGGCTGGCGGCGTTGGCACCAGCGGGTACACCGCGCCCGCCCGCGCTGATGATGGCGCTGCACATCTGGTCGATGTCACACGGCGTGGCCTCGCTGTTCGCACGCGGGGATGCGGCCCGCCGCAAGCTGCCAATGTCGGCCGAGGACCTGCTGGAAGCCGAAGTGCTGATCTACCTGCGTGGGCTCGGCTTCCCGACCGAGCGCCGGACCCAGCCGCCGCCGCTGCCTGAGGACGAGAAGCCGGCCGGGCCCTGGGGCAAGCCGAAATAGCCGAGTCGCGACATAAAATTTCAAAAATAAATCGGATCGCGCCCAGGCTGGCGCGCTTGACAAAAATCCCGGATGGTTTAGGTATGTAAATGTTATTTACATTCACAACGGCGTGAAGCCGTCATGGAGAGGGAAATGGCCTACACCGCAGATGTCAATCGATGGCGCGGCCGCGACGACGAACCAGATCGGCCGCATATGCTGGACAGCCCCTGGCATCCCGGCTGGATTGCCGTGACCGTCCTGGGCTTCATCATCTGGTGGCCGATCGGCCTCGCCCTTCTCTTTTTCACACTCGGGAGCAGAAAAATGGGTTGCTTTGGTCATCAGGATCGCTGGGCGAGCAAGGTGGAACGGTTGCAGTGGAAGATGGACCGGATGCGTGGCCGCATGGAGCGGCGCGGATTCGGCTTCGGACCGCCCACCAGCGGGAACCGGGCCTTCGACGAGTACCGCATGGAAACGTTGCGGCGGCTCGAGGACGAGCAGACCGAGTTCCGCGACTTCCTGGATCGGTTGCGCCACGCCAAGGACAAGGAAGAGTTCGACCAGTTCATGGCCCAGCACAAGCAGCGGCCGCCGACGCCGCCCACCGACCAGCCGCCGCAAGGCTGATGGTGCAAGGCTGATGGTGAAGGGCTGATGCCGCGACGAAAATCCGGCCTTCAGGCATAAGCCCGCCCCCCCATGCCCTGGGCTGACGAACCGCCCGTTTGCGAAAGCAGACGGGCGGTTTGCGTTTGCGGATGAGCTTTGCGCTGGCGCCGTTCCGGGGAGGGCCTATATTCCGAACCGCCATGACCCCCGGGGTGGACGGCCCGTGATCCAGAACGAATTTGCATCCATCGATCAGGTCTGGCGGTCGGTTCGCCGTGAGGCGGAGAGCGTGACGGCCTGCGATCCGCTCTTTGGCGCCTCGGTGGCGGCCGCGATCTTTGATCATTGCGACCTCGGCAGTGCGCTCGCGCATCAAATCGGGGAACGGCTCGGCAAGACCGAGGCTGATCGTCAGTTTTTCGCACGCATTGCCCGCGAGGCGCATCGCGCCTCGCCTGATCTGGTCGACGCGGCGAGCCGCGACCTGCAAGGGATCGCCGTTCACGATCCCGCGACGACCGCATTGCTGCCGCCGCTTCTGAACTTCAAGGGATACGTCGCGCTGCAGGCCTGGCGGGTGTCCAACTGGCTCTGGCGTCACGATCGCACCGATCTCGCATTGTTGCTGCAGAGCCTGTCTTCCGACAGCCTTCAGGTGAGCATTCATCCCTCGGCGTCGATCGGAACGTCGGTCTTTCTCGACCACGCAACCGGCATCATCGTGGGCGCATATGTCGTCATCGGCGATGAGGTGACGATCCTGCAAAACGTCACGATCGGCCGCAAACAAGGCCTGCCGGGCCGCGCCCCGAGGATCGGCCGGAGTGTACTGCTCAGCGCTGGGGCCACGATTCTCGGAGATGTCAGTGTCGGCGATTTCGCCAAGATCGGTGCGGGCTCGGTGATCGAGAACGATGTCCCGGCCCGATGCACCGCGGTCGGCATACCGGCGCGGCTCACCAATTGCGTGGATGCGGGGCTACCGGCCCGAGCGTAAAGGCCGCAAGCCGCCTTAAGCAGCAAAGGCCGGAGCGGCCGTAAGCAATTGCGTCGCCGGCTTTTCGCCCAACAGGATTCTCCTGTGGTAACTGCATTTTAACCGTGGTTAGCGTCTGGTTATGGACGAAAAGTCGCGTCAATAGCCCTCGTTTTGACATGTTGGCAGCAGATTGAGGCCGCTAGGCTTCGGCGGGCCTCCCAAGTGACCAGAACGAGCTATTTCGCGCGGGCGAATGGACAGCCGCTTTCGCGCGGCCGCGGAACCGGTAGCTTCGCGCTCCCGGGGGTTTGGGATACTTGAGAGGATACCGCCTATGAATCCGGCCGATGTGGCCCAGTCCGCTCTACCACTGGCCTCGAGCGACGTATCGCTGATCGCGCTGTTCCTGCAGGCCGCCTTGATCGTCAAGGTGGTGATGCTTGGGTTGCTGGCCTGTTCGATCTGGGTCTGGGCGATCGCGATCGACAAGATCTTCCTATATTCACGCACCAAACGCGCCATGGACCGCTTCGAACAGGCGTTCTGGTCCGGCGAATCGATCGAGGAACTCTATCGCGCGCTCTCGGCCAAGCCGACGCAATCCATGGCCGCCTGCTTCGTTGCCGCGATGCGCGAGTGGAAACGCTCGTTCGACAGCCACGCGCGCTCGGTTGCAGGCCTGCAGATGCGGATCGAGAAGGTGATGAATGTCTCGATCGCGCGCGAGATCGAACGGCTGGAACGACGGCTCCTGGTGCTGGCGACGGTCGGTTCCGCCGGTCCCTTTGTCGGGCTGTTTGGAACCGTCTGGGGCATCATGTCGAGCTTCCAGTCGATCGCCGCCTCGAAAAATACCTCTCTGGCGGTGGTCGCCCCCGGTATCGCCGAGGCCTTGTTTGCCACCGCGATGGGCCTTATTGCCGCGATTCCGGCGACAATCTTCTATAATAAGTTCACTTCCGAGGTGAATCGGCAGGCGCAGCGGCTGGAAGGCTTCGCGGATGAATTTTCCGCAATCCTGTCCCGCCAGATCGACGAGCGGGCATAAGGGGCGGTATATTAGGGGCGCATCGGTGGGTATCAGATCATGGCGATGAAAATGGCAGGTTCGGCCGGCGGCGGCCGTCGCGGCCGGCGCAGCGCGGTGATGGCGGAGATCAACGTCACGCCGATGGTCGACGTCATGCTCGTGCTGCTGATCATCTTCATGGTGTCGGCGCCGCTGCTGACGGTCGGCGTGCCGCTGGATCTGCCGCAGACCCAGGCCAAGAGCCTCGAGCAGGACAAGACGCCGCTGCAGCTCTCGGTCGATACCAGTGGCAAGGTCTTCATTAACGACACCGAAGTCTCGATGGCCGAGCTCATTCCCAAACTGAAGGCGATCACCGACGCCCGCGGCGGCATGGACGAGCGCATCTACATGCGGGCGGACAAGAAGGCTGACTACGGAACCGTCGCCAGGGTGATGGGACAATTGTCGGGCGCGGGCTTCAAGCGTCTGGCGCTGGTGACCGAAGTGGATCAGGGGTCCTGACGGCGTGAGACTCAAGGTCGACAAGACAATGGCTGCGTCGGTTGCCCTGCACGTGCTCGTGATCGGGTGGGGACTGGTGTCGTTCTCGACCAGGGCGTTCGAGTCGCATCCGGAAGAATCCGTGACCGTCGACGTCATCTCCGCCAGCGCGTTCGCGAAGGCCGGCATGAAGACCGGCAAGAAGGACAATCCGAAGCCGCTGGTGGAGAAGGTCGCCGAAGCCAAGCCGGTCGACGACGCCGTCGGCAAGATCAGCGAGAAGCCGCCGGTGGTGACCGAGACCGCGCCGCCGCCGACCCCGAAGGTGGAGGACAAGCCGGTCGAGAAAAAGCCCGACCCGCCGAAGCCGGTCGCTGAGGCCAAGCCGAAGGAAGAGCCGAAGCCGATCGAGAAGAAGCCGGATCCGCCGAAGATCGATCCGATCGCGGAAGCACTGAAGAAGGAAGAGAAGAAGCCGCCGCCGAAACCGCAGGCGCAGGCGGCTGCGAAACCGCCGGAGCCGGCCAAGCCGAAGGCCGAGCGCGTGTTCGACCAGTCGAAGATCGCGATGCTGCTCAACAAGCAAGATCCGACGCGCCAGGCTGTGACCGGCGACGCGCTCAATTCCAACGCCGCCTTGGGCCTCGCCAAAGGAGCGGCGGCGGATAATTCCGCGACCTGGGGTGCGATGTTCAAGGACCAAGTCAAGCGCTGCTGGAAGAAGCCGGACGCTGGAATAGATATGCAAAGGGTCGAGGCCGAATTCGCCATCAAACTCAGGAAGGATGGCACGCTTGAATCCATGCCGGTCGCTCAGACGTCGCCGACCAGTTCGTATCAGCGCGTCCTTCTGGAAAGTGGACTGCGCGCGATCATCGCATGCGCGCCATACCGGTTGCCGGCGGTCTTCTTTGAAGAATGGAAGTATTTTGCTCCCGTCTTCGATAGCAAAGAACTGTAACGCGGCGTCGAGCTGAGAGCGAAAAAGGCAATGTCAAGACAACACGAGACAACCAGCGCGCAAGCCGGCATCGGTCGTCGCGAGGTCCTGTTGGGCCTGGCATCGAGCGCAGTGATCTTGGGCAGCGCACAACGGGCATTCGGTCAGGTCCGCGTGCCGATCACCGGTGAATCGGCGCCTATCCCGATCGCCGTTCCGAACTTCGTCGCCGGCACGCCCGCTGATGGCGAGGTTGGCGCCGGCGTGGCGCAGGTCATCACCAACAATCTGAAGCGCAGCGGGCTGTTCGCGCCGATCGACCCGGCCGCCTTCATCGAGCGGATCACCGATAGCGACAGGCCGCCGCAATTCGCCAACTGGAAGACCCTCAACGCCCAGGCCGTCGTGGTCGGCCGGGTGACCCGTCAGGGCGATGGCCGTCTGAAAGGGGAGTTTCGCCTCTGGGACGTCCAGACCGGACAGCAGATCGCCGGCAATCAGTATGTCACCTCGCCGGAATATTGGCGGCGGATCGCCCATATCATTTCCGACCGGGTCTACGAGCAGCTCACCGGCGAAAAGGGCTATTTCGACAGCCGCGTGGTCTTCGTCGACGAGAGCGGGGCGGCGGATCGCCGCGTCAAGCGACTGGCGCTGATGGATCAGGACGGCGCCAATGTGCGCTATTTGACCCGCGGCGCCGACCTGGTGCTGACGCCGCGCTTCTCGCCGTCGACCCAGGAAATCACCTATATGGAATTCGGCCAGGGCGATCCGCGCGTCTATCTGTTCAACATCGAGACCGGGCAGCGCGAGATCGTCGGCAATTTCCCCGGCATGTCATTCTCGCCGCGCTTCTCGCCGGACGGCCAGCGCATCATCATGAGCCTGCAGCAGGGCGCCAATTCCAATCTGTTCGTGATGGATCTGCGGTCGAAAACCACCACGCGCCTGACCGACACGCCGGCGATCGATACATCGCCGTCCTACGCCCCCGACGGCAGCCGCCTCTGCTTCGAGTCCGATCGCGGCGGCAAGCCGCAGATCTATGTCATGGCCGCAACCGGCGGCGCCGCGCAGCGGATTTCCTTCGGCGACGGCAGCTATTCGACCCCGGTCTGGTCGCCGCGGGGCGATTACATCGCGTTTACCAAACAGGGCGGAGGCCAGTTCGCCATCGGCATCATGAAGACCGACGGCTCGGGCGAGCGCATTTTGAGCTCCGGCTTCCATAATGAAGGACCGACCTTTGCGCCCAACGGTAGGGTGGTGATGTTCTTCCGCGACCCGGGCGGTAGCAGCGGACCATCGTTGTTCACCGTCGATATCTCCGGCCGCAACGAGCAACGTGTCCCGACACCAGGCTTCGCGTCCGATCCGGCCTGGTCGCCCCTGTTGTCGTAGACGCGCGATCTCCGGGCAGCACGCAAGGCCCGGTCCGGGTGCGGGTAAAGTTGTGCAACCTGCCTATCCGCACGTCCGGCGTGTCGGTGAAAAGCAACGTCCCGCTAACGATGTTCCCTCAGAAAGACTTCATCTGGGGCAGGTAAAAGTGCACCCCTGAAAAGGAATGTGCGCGGTCCCGATGCAGTTGGCAGAACAAAGCGAAGACCCTGATCAGAAGATGTCACCGTCGACTGACGCTGCGTTGATCGAGTCTCTCTTCGAAACGTCCTCTCAGTTGTTCGCGGGCATTGTCTTCGTGGTCATCGCGGCGGCCATGACCGCGCTGAAGACGGGCGAATATGCGATTTGGGTTTGTGTCGCGCTTCTCAGCGTGACCGGCGCCGTCCGGGTGTGGGGCGTGAAGCGGTATCAGGCACGAAAGCCGACCTTGACTGCCGGGGAAGCCGCGCAGTGGCAGCACCGCTATCTGATCGGGGCCATGATCCAGGCGGCTGCGATCGGGATATGGTGCTTCGTCGCTCTTTTCAGCAATGACGACGCCGTGGTCCACATGATCTGCCTGTCGGTCACCACTGGGCTCCTGGCGGGAGGTGCGGGCAGGGCCTACGGACGGCAATCGATCTTTCGGCTGCAGGCTGTGCTCATCTTCGCTCCAGCCGTGATCGCGCTGGCCTTGCGTGGCACCCCCTATTACATGGCCATGTCAGCGGTGAGCGCCGTGTTTCTTGCGGTTATCATCCAGATCTCGGCCAACCTGCACAGAATATTCATGCGTGCACTTGCGGCGCGTGAGCGCGAGGCGGCGCTGGCCGGTCAGTTCGACACGGCCCTGAACAACATGCCGCACGGTCTGTGCATGTTCCGCGCCGATGGCCGGCTGGCCGTCATGAACAATCGATTCCGCGAGATGCTGGATCTGGCGGGTGACATCGTCGAGCGCGATATGAGCGCGTCGGGCATCGTCAATGCATGTGTGACCCGAGGAACCATCTCGGCGGCGAGCGGCAAGCTGATCCTCGCCGAGATCGAGCACACGCAGACGCGGGACATGACCACCAGCGATCCGGACATCACGCGCGATCGGTCGCTGTCCTGGACCTTTCAGCCAATGGCCGGTGGCGGCGCGGTCGTGCTGGTGGAGGACATCACCGAGCGGCGGCGCGCCGAAGCCCGGATCAGCCATCTGGCGCGCTTTGATGACCTGACGGAGCTTCCCAACCGCGTCAATTTCCGCGACGAGATCGAGCGGCTCCTGAAGCTGCCGCACGAAGCCAGCCGAATGTCGGCCCTCCTGTTCATCGATCTCGATCAGTTCAAGCAGGTCAACGACACGCTCGGCCATCCGTGCGGCGACGGGCTGCTGTGTGCCGTCGCCGACCGATTGCGGCAGATGCTTCGGCCGGACGATTTCGTGGCGCGCTTTGGCGGCGACGAATTCGTCGTATTCCTGCCGGACATCCACGCCAATGAGGAGGCTGCGGGCCTGGCCCGGTGCATCGTCGACCACCTGAGTGAGCCGTACAAGATCGGCAGTCATGTCGTCGAAATCGGTGCCAGCATCGGCATTGCCATGACACTGCCCGGAATCAGCGCGGACACGCTGCTAAAGAATGCCGACATGGCGCTCTATCAGGCGAAGGCCGATGGCCGGGGCACGTTTTGCTTCTTTCGCGACGAAATGGCGCAGACGGTCGAGGCACGCCGGATATTGGAACTCGATCTCCGCAAGGCACTCCTGCACGAGGAGTTCGAACTCTTCTATCAGCCGCTGATCAATCTCAAGTCGGGCAAGATTGCCACGTGCGAGGCGTTGCTGCGCTGGAATCATCCCACGCGCGGAATAGTCTCCCCCGCCGACATCATTCCCGTTGCCGAGGACATGGGCCTCATCGTCGATCTCGGCCACTGGATACTGCGCAGGGCCTGCGCGGAATGCGTGAAGTGGCCGGAAGCCGTCAGCGTCGCAGTGAACTTTTCGCCGCAGCAGTTTCACCAGCGCGATGTTCTGAACGAGGTCCGCTATGCGCTCGATGTCTCCGGTCTGCCGCCGCATCGGCTCGAGATCGAAATCACCGAATCGTCGTTGTTGCATAATACCCAGTTGACACACGACGTGCTCAGTCAGCTGCACAGCCTGGGGGTGCGGATTTCGCTCGACGATTTCGGCACGGGCTATTCGAGCCTCAGCTACCTGCACAACTTCCCGTTGCAGAAAGTCAAGATCGACCGCTCTTTCCTCGAAGGCATCGACAGCGACCGTCCGCTGATGTTGCTTCGGGGGGTGGCGCGGCTTTCCGCCGATCTCGGCATGGCCGTGGTGGTCGAAGGCATCGAGACCAACGAACAGCTCGAGCTGATCAGCGTCGATGGGACGGTGACAGAAGCCCAGGGCTATCTGTTCAGCCGCCCGGTGCCGGCGGGTCAGATGCGGCAGCTGCTGGAGGCATCGCATGGCCGCCGCTCGCCGCGCGAGTCGCTGGTTCTGGTCCCTTCGCGATCAATCGCCTGAGCCAACTCCCGTAGTTTCCACAGGGTCAAACGCGTAGCGACGGCCGCGAAGTTTAACCTTAACGCATCGATAGCTTTGCAATTTCCTTAAGGGACTGTTAATCTTGTTCCCACGCGCGCTAGTTGTGTAGCGGCTTGGGAGTATCAGATGAAGTCGGGGGCCGATCTGCGTGCTCCGCTCTTTGTGCGGGGAGCAGGACTGTTTGATCGCATCGACTACCGGCTCATCGAAACTCCTGCGGAAAGAGATTCCGTCTATGCGATGCGTTACAGGGCTTATCGCCATGCGGCATTGATTCCTCCCTCGGAGTCGCGGCGCGTCAGCGATAGTCTTGACGACGCACCCAATGCCTGGATTTTCGGAATATACGTTGACGGCGAACTCTGCAGTTCTCTCCGCCTCCACGTCCTGACAGCGGAATGGCGGACGTCCTTTTCGACCGAAATGTTCGGCGATGTCCTTCATCCGCGCCTCGATCGAGGCGAGGTTTTCATCGATCCGGCTCGTTTTGCCGCCGACCCGGAAAAAGCCCAGCAGTTTCAGGAGCTCCCCTATCTGACCGTACGGCTGGCCTATCTGGCATGCGATCATTTCAATGCCGATACCGGGCTCGCGCTCGTACGTCCCGATCACCAGGCGTTTTATCGCCGTGTCTTTCTGTTCGAGACGATTGCTGAGCCGCGTCCGTTTCCGAGCTTTTCGGATTCGAAGAAAGTGGCATTGATGGCGTCCGATTTCAGGACGCTGCGAGAACAGGTCTTGACCCGTTTTCCCATCATGCGCTCCAGCGCTTTCGAGCGTCGGATGCTGTTCCAGCGCGCCGGCGAGCGCCGATCTGCCGTAAATTTGGTCGCCGTCCGCAACGAAAACGCGGCGCTCGCCCATCAGCCCTGATGGAACCGAGGGCCGCGGCGCTTGCGGATCTCTTGCGCAGCACTCTTGACTGACGCCTGGGCAACAGCTGTGGAAAATCGGCCGAACGGCCGGGCTTCGCACGGCATGAGGCCATTGCTCCACCGTGGCGCCACATTTACAACGCATTAACCATCCCGGTTGCTTTTCGCCGCTTGTCGGGATTTGATCGGTCTCGGAAACACCTCATCAAGGTTGACGGAACGTTCGCTTAACCATCGCCCTGTAGACCGGATGACAGTCCAAAGACGTGAGCGTGGAGGCTCCGGAATGAAACATCAGATGCGTATCCTCCAGGGATTGAAGCTGGCTGCCGTACTTGCGCTGGCTCTATCGATGGGAGCCTGCGCCAAGAATGCCGTCGACAACGGCGCGATGGCGAGCGCTGCGACCCCGGGCAGCCAGCAGGATTTCGTGGTGAATGTCGGCGATCGCGTGTTTTTCGAAAGCGATCAGACCGAGCTGTCGCCGCAGGCGATCGCGACCCTGGAAAAGCAGGTGCAGTGGCTGCAGAGCTATCCGCGCTACTCGTTCACCATCGAAGGGCATGCCGACGAACGCGGCACGCGCGAATACAACATCGCGCTCGGCGCCCGCCGTGCGCAGTCGGTCCGTACCTTCCTCGCCTCGCGCGGCATCGATGCGGCGCGCATGCGTACGATTTCGTATGGCAAGGAACGCCCGGTGGCGGTCTGTAACGATATCTCGTGCTGGTCGCAGAATCGTCGCGCGGTCACGGTGCTGAACGCAAGTTCCTGACCTTCCTTCGCGACCTCCGATTTGCCTTCCGGCGCCCCTGTGGCGCCGGTTCGCGTTGGGCCGGCGCGATCGGCGATCGCTCTGGCAATGGGTTCCGGATCACGGCAATCGGGCGCACCGGACACCGCAGGCATGCAACGACCTCCCCGCGAATTGACCGTCGGGTGATCCAAGTCGCTTGCTTGTTTGCAGGCCGACACTAAACCATAGGCTGGAAACCAGCGTCTGATTTGGGTGTCTTCCGAATCCGAAGCCAGTCACATTTCCGGCGTAGTAGCTCTCTCAATGTTTCGCGCTTTCTGTCACGCCGATCAGGTCGTTCAGGGCTAAAATGTCATCCCGTTTCATTCATATCACCGGCGCCACGGCGCTGGCCGCGCTGCTGGCGCTCGGTTCCTCCGTTTTCGCGCAGTCCGATGATGCCGATGCCGAAATGCGCATTCAACGGCTCGAAAACCAGCTGCGGCAGCTGACCGGCCAGAACGAGGAGTTGCAATATCGCAACCGCCAGCTGGAAGAGCGGCTGAGGCAGCTTCAGGGTGGTGCGCCGGGCGTTCCGGCCGCGCCCTCGAACACGGCAGCCGCGCCTCCCGGTCCGGCCTATCGCCCGCCGCAGTCGGCGGCCCAAGTCCAGCCTGGTCAAGTCCAGCCAGGCCAAGTCCAGCCAGGCCAAGTCCAGTCTGGCTATGGGCAACCGCAGCCGGGCTATGATCAGCCGCAGATCGCAACGCCCGCACCGATCGTTCAGGAACCTGCCGAAGCGAGTGTCGCTGCCCAGCCGGGCCGGCGCCGTGGCGATGCTTTCGACCCCGCTCAGAATCCCAATGCGCCAGGGGTGCCGCAGGCGCTTGGCGGCGGTCAGCTGTCAATTCCGGCTGGTTCGTCGGTCGGGGCTCCCGGCGGGCGTGGGGCAGGCGAGCCGCTTGATCTCGCCAATACGGCGGGCGCGCGCTATCCGCAGACGAATCCACCGGGCAACATGCCGTCACGCAATACCAACGCGAACGCCCCCGGCGGGCTGACCACGGCGCCGCCGTCGGCGAGCCCGAAGGACGAGTTCGATCTCGGCATCGGCTATATGCAGCGCAGGGACTATGCGCTCGCCGAGGAGACCATGCGCAACTTCGCGCAGAAATATCCGGCCGATCCGTTGCTCGGCGACGCGCAATACTGGCTGGGCGAAAGCTATTATCAGCGCCAGCAATATCGCGATGCCGCCGAAACCTTTCTCGCGGTGACCACCAAATACGACAAGTCGGCGAAGGCGCCCGATGCCCTGTTGCGGCTCGGTCAGTCGCTGGCCGCTCTGAAAGAGAAGGAAGCCGCCTGCGCCGCCCTCGGCGAGGTGGCGCGGAAGTATCCCCGGGCCTCGGCCGGTGTGAAGACGGCTGTGGATCGAGAGCTGAAGCGTGTGAAGTGCTGATGCCCCGCAGGCATGGCCTTTGCTGCGGATGCTGATCCGGTTGGCTTCCCGGCCGCCACCTGCGCATAATCGGCCGGCGGGAGCCCGTTCTTGATACCCGCATTCGCGCGCACAATGATGCGATGCCATGCCTGACGACGACACATCACCGATCTCGGCGCGGGACGCCGGGCGGCTGTTCGCGGATTTCAGATCCGCGCCGGCGCTGGTGATCGCAGTCTCCGGCGGTCCGGATTCGGTGGCGCTGATGTGGCTGCTGGCGCGCTGGCGCAAGGCACTTGCACGCGGCCCGCGGCTTGTCGCGGTGACGGTCGATCACGGACTGCGGCCCGAGGCCGCGGCCGAGGCGCGCGAGGTCAAGCGGTTGGCGAAGGCGCTCGCGCTCGAGCATCGAACCAAATGTTGGACCGGCGGGAAGCCGAGCAACGGGGTGCCGGCGGCGGCGCGCGAGGCGCGCTACGGCCTGCTCGCCGAGGCCGCGCGCGACGTCGGGGCGACCCACATCCTGACCGCACATACCCGCGACGATCAGGCGGAGACGCTGTTGATGCGGTTGCTGCGCGGCAGCGGCATCGCCGGGCTTTCGGCCATGGCGCGTATCACCGAGCGCCACGGCCTTTCGTTGGCGCGCCCCCTCCTCGATATTGCGAAATCGCGGCTCATCGCGACCCTGGCACGCGCGAAGATCGGCTTTGTCGACGATCCCACCAACCGCGATATCGCCTTTACGCGCGCGCGACTGCGCACGCTGTTGCCGAAACTTGCCGCCGAAGGTGGTGATGCCCGGGTGCTGGCGCGGCTGGCGGCGCGGCTGGCCCGCGTCAATGCCGCGGTGGACCTGTTCGCCGACGGCGCCGAGCGATACCTTTCGCTCAAACACGGCGCGGCACCGGTTCACGATGCCAGGGTTTTTGACGCGGAAGCCTTTGCAGCCCTGCCGGACGAGATCCGGCTCAGGCTCCTGATTCGCGCGGTCAACCGATTCGGGCATGAGGGGCCGGCCGAACTTGGAAAGGTGGAAGGCCTTCTGGCCATGCTCGACGCGGCCGTGCGGGGGACACCCGCGGGGCAGGGGACGGTGCCAATTCCCGCCCGGCTCAAGCAGACCCTCGCCGGGGCGCTGATCAGTGTCGACAACGGGCAGATCCGTATCGCGCCGGCGCCGGCGCGGCGCCGGCAACACAGCAATGAACCTGCCCTTAACGACGGGGAACGCAGTTCCGGGACCGCGCAGGCGGCTCGATTGCCTCCGCACGAGGGGCAGGGAACGCGTGCCAAAACCAGGACCAAAACCAGGACTCGGCAGAAACGTTGATATGCCAGTGGCCTGGCAGGTCTCACGCGCGCAAGGTCGTCCACCGAAGGGAGCGGCAAGAAGGATACAAGAGAGGTACAAGAAAGGTACAAATGTGAGGATCGGACCGCTCGTGCGGGCCTTCGCGGGCCGCAAGCTCCTTAACCACCTCCGGAAAGGCCGCCTCCCGCGCCATTTTTTGAACGGGAATCGCGCTAGAATGCGTTAAATAGTCCTAGGTGGTTCCCTTGGCAGCGACCCGAGCCGCACCTAGATTGTAATGCGGCCGGGCAGGGGATTCCCTCGTAGCCACCAAGAGATACGTCAAGAAATTCGTCCGACGGACATCAGGCCGCGATCCGCGCGACCACGAAGGAAACTCGATGAACGCCAATCTGCGCAATTTTGCCCTTTGGGTCATAATCGTACTTCTGCTGCTGGCGCTGTTCACGCTTTTCCAGAATCCTGGCCAACGCGCGTCCTCGCAAGACATCACGTTCTCTCAGCTTCTGACCGAAGTCGATCAGGGCCATGTTCGCGACGTGGTGATCCAGGGACCGGAAATTCACGGCACCTTCACCAACAACTCGACCTTCCAGACCTATGCGCCGAGCGACCCGACGCTGGTCAAGCGCCTCTATGACGGCAAGGTCTCGATCACGGCGAAGCCGCCGGGCGACAACGTGCCGTGGTTCGTTTCGCTGCTGGTCTCATGGCTGCCGTTCATTGCGCTGATCGGCGTGTGGATCTTCCTGTCGCGACAGATGCAGGGCGGCGCCGGCAAGGCGATGGGCTTCGGCAAATCGCGCGCCAAGATGCTGACTGAAGCGCATGGCCGGGTCACCTTCGAGGACGTCGCAGGCGTCGACGAGGCCAAGCAGGACCTGCAGGAGATCGTCGAGTTTCTGCGCGATCCCGGCAAATTCCAGCGCCTGGGAGGGCGGATTCCGCGTGGCGTGCTGCTGGTCGGCCCGCCCGGCACCGGCAAGACCCTGATTGCGCGAGCGGTCGCGGGCGAAGCCAACGTGCCCTTCTTCACCATCTCGGGGTCGGACTTCGTCGAAATGTTCGTCGGCGTCGGCGCGAGCCGCGTGCGTGACATGTTCGAGCAGGCCAAGAAGAATGCGCCTTGCATCATCTTCATCGACGAAATCGACGCGGTCGGCCGTCATCGTGGCGCCGGCCTCGGCGGCGGCAATGACGAGCGCGAACAGACCCTCAACCAGTTGCTGGTCGAGATGGACGGCTTCGAGGCCAATGAGGGCGTGATCCTGATCGCGGCCACCAACCGGCCTGACGTGCTCGATCCCGCGCTGCTGCGTCCGGGCCGGTTCGACCGCCAGGTGGTGGTGCCGAATCCGGACGTCGTCGGCCGCGAGCAGATCCTCAAGGTTCACGTCCGCAAGGTTCCGCTGGCGCCCGATATCAATCTGAAGACGATTGCCCGCGGCACCCCCGGTTTCTCCGGCGCCGACCTGATGAACCTGGTCAACGAGGCGGCGCTGACCGCTGCGCGCCGCAACAAGCGCATGGTGACGCAGGCCGAGTTCGAGGAGGCCAAGGACAAGGTGATGATGGGCGCCGAGCGCAAGTCGCTCGTGATGACCGAGGAAGAGAAGCTCTTGACCGCCTATCACGAAGGCGGCCACGCGATCGTCGGCCTCAACGTCGTCGCCACCGATCCGATCCACAAGGCCACGATCATTCCGCGCGGCCGTGCGCTCGGCATGGTGATGCAGCTGCCCGAGCGCGACAAGCTGTCGATGTCGCTCGAACAGATGACCTCACGCCTCGCCATCATGATGGGTGGCCGCGTCGCGGAAGAGATGATCTTTGGCCGCGAGAAGGTGACGTCGGGCGCCTCCTCCGACATCGAGCAGGCGACCCGGCTGGCCCGCATGATGGTGACGCGCTGGGGGCTTTCCGAAAAGCTCGGCACCGTGTCCTACGGCGAGAACCAGGACGAGGTGTTCCTCGGCATGTCGGTCTCGCGCACGCAAAATGCTTCGGAGGCGACGGTCCAGAAGATCGACAGCGAGATCCGGCGCTTCGTGGAAGAAGGCTACAATGAAGCGACGCGTATTCTCACCGAGAAGCGTGCGGACCTCGAAGCCCTGGCAAAGGGCCTGCTCGAGTTCGAGACGCTGAGCGGTGATGAAATCATGGATCTGCTCAAGGGCAAGAAACCGAACCGCGAGTCCGTGCTCGAACCCACGACACCGCGTGCCTCGGCCGTGCCACCGGCCGGCAAGCCGCGCCCGCGTCCCGATCCGGATGCCGGGCTGGAGCCGCAGCCGCAGGCCTGACCACGGCATGTGTCCGGCTATTCAGTGTGTTCCGTTGCGCGAAGCCCGGCATCAAGCCGGGCTTTGCATTTTGTGGCAGGTGTTGCGGCTGCCATTCGCAGTCGCGTTGCACGAGTTGGTTTGACGGCGGCGAGATCCGACAACCCATCCCGATCGGCGCGAGTTGAAACGATCGGGATCTCAATCGTCCTTCTTGCCGTCGCCGCGAAATATATCCACGACATCGCTATGAAGTCTCGGGGAGACGGTTTTCGTCGTCTTGACCGCGGTCTTCTTGACTTTTGTGGGCGGCGCATGCGGTTCTGATGAACCGACCGCCAACGCATTCAGGTGCTGACGGCGCCACATCGCTGTTCCGCCTTTCAGGTTTGGATGATGCTTATCCAGGCGCGTGACCACACTTTTCGCCTCCGCGTCCTTTAGACCTTCCACCAAGAGTCCAAATTGCTCCTCTCCGAGCGCTTTGTAGATGTCGCGGACGGCGTCAAGGCTGGCCGATTTTGCCTTCAAATATTTGACGACGAGTGCGCGCGCCTGCTTGTCGACATCAACTCGTATCGGCGCGAAGAGATCGCGGTGTTTGCCGAGTTGACGCAAGACTTCGAAGCCATCAAGGGCGATCGACATGGAGCGTATCTCCTATTTCACGGACCAGGTCCGAAAGTAGCGGGACGACGAGGGGCCCCCACTTCTGCGTAAAAATCGGAAACGTCTTATCCTGACCGAGGGCGTCCGCTATCGCCACCGTCTCGGGAATTTCGGTCCGAAAGACATCGAATGCGGGCCGTTCCGCGGTGGCTTCGTTGCGAAGCCGTTCGGCGGTTTGCGCATGGATCCTGACCTGCCGGCGGCGCGTGATCAAAACATGCGGTCGCCGCGGCGGTTTTCTGACCCGCTCCGTCAGGCCGCGATCGGAAAGTGTGGCGCAGAAGGTTTGAAGGCCGAAGGTCGAAAGAAAATCGGCGATGGTCGGCACGATGACGAGATCAGCCAACCGGATGCTGACCTCGGTCAGAACGGAAATTCCCGGCGCGCAATCGATCAGAATGAAGTCGAAATTCCTTCGTATGGTCGCGAGCTGTCCGCTCATCAGCGACGACAGGCCTCCGGTAATCTCGGACCAGCTCATCTTGCGTTGCGTCAGGTCGTGAATGACGCGGTATTCGAAATGACGCAGTTCGGGACTCGATGGCAGAAGCGAAATGGCAAGCTGTCGATTGAGGTGCGTGACGTTGCTGACATTGTCTCTGACGCAATCGGCGAATGCCTTCGTTTTCCTTCCGAGCAGATGATCCGCCAGGAAGCCCTCGATCGTGGCCTTGCGGTTGATGAGCTTCGCCAGCAACGCGTCGCCTGCCAGGCAGATCGACGCATTGGCTTGAGCGTCCAGGTCGATGACGAGGGCGCGATAGCCCGATGCCGCCAACGCTTCGGCCAGAGCAACCACCGTAGCGGTCTTGCCGACGCCGCCTTTCATGTTGGCAACGGCGATGATCTGCGCGCTCAAGGTCGCGTTCCTTCGAGCGCCTCGCTCAGCAGAAAAATCTGGCCACCTTGGCCGCGCAACCGCCCGATCTGCCCCGCGCCAGACAATTGGTCGCGTGCCCTTTCGTAAAGATCATCGTCGATCGACTGTCCAAAATCTCGCGACAGCATGACCCGAAGCACCCGGTTGAGGACAGGAGTTCCATCGGCTGGCAACAAGGTCTTGATTCGCTCGGCTATGATGCGAACGGGCAGCGAACGCATTCTGGCGGTCCCAAGTCCGGGGGAACATCCTTAGCGCGCACTGCTCTTGATTGTAAATGTTTGTTGAACACGTAAGGCGAATTGGGGTTTGTTGAGGGTCCCACGGTAAGCCCGCTTACGCGGATTACCTCTGTGCGAGCTGGCCGATCTCCGCGGGGGGGGCACCGGCACCACCAACCTCGTCGACGATCGTCAACTCCGGTTGCGCCACTCGCTGATCGTCATGATGTCAGGGATCTGGCCATAGGCCTTGGTCCAGGAATCCACCGACCATTGCTTGTTGCTGGCAAGCTCGACGATGACCGGCGTCGTATGCGGCCGCCGGCCGTCGAGGATGAGCCCGCGCGACACCGGTTCGCCGAGCCGGTGAAACCTGATGAGCTTGTTGCGCTCGAGCACCAGCAGGAGTTCGGTGACGTTGGCGGTGAGATCGATGCAATCCATCTGGCCAGGACCGGATTTCGTTGTCGCGCTGGCATAGGCGATGCGGCCGACGGTGGATGCGACGCGGCCGCCCTCGCGATCGAACCAGGCGACCGCGCGGCCGATCCCCTTGCGCTCCTCGCGGGCCGCGCGCGGCTTCCCGAGCACGCGACGCAACTGGGCGATCCGCCCGGGTGTCAGCAGGAAAGGGCTGCGATAGGTGCAGCCGAAGCCGTGGCACACCATCAGGATCTGCGTTGGTTCGGTTTCGAGGGATAATCTCTCGAGGAATTCGACGTTGCCGGCTTGCCCGGCGGCACGAACCGGCTGGGCCTGCGACAGCGCCGCCGCGAAAACGGCAAGTGCGATCAACGGCCGCGACAGGCGCACCACAGGCTTGCGGACAACAGGCGCAGCAAGAAGCGTGAGAATACGCATCTCCATGAACCGAAACGAGCGATTGCGGCGGGCAAGTCATCCGCAATTCAAGTTGCAGACTACGCAGTTCCGGCACCATCCGCCAACCACGACCACGCGCGACGCGGACTGCATTTATGCATGGTGTAGCGCAGCTTGTCGTGGCATGTTTGCATGATGATCGCGTTGGATGAGCCGTCATCTTTCGCGCAAGAAAAGCCGGGGAGGGCATGATGGGGAGGGCCGAGAGGCTTTGCGCCGTCGCGGCGATGGCGTTGCTGCTGGGATCTGCGACAGCGTATGCCGCCGAGATGCGCGGCGTCAGCGCAGCCGAAATCAAAGTCGGCCAGACCATGCCCTATAGCGGCCCGGTGTCGGCCTTCGGCGCGCTCGGCAAGGGCGAGGTCGGCTATTTCAAGATGCTGAACGAGCGCGGCGGCATCAATGGCCGCAGGATCAACCTGATCTCGCTCGACGACGGCTACGCGCCGCCGAAATCGGTCGAGCAGACGCGCCGGCTGGTGGAGAGCGACGAGGTCGCGCTGATCTTCTCCTCGATCGGCACCGCCCACAACACCGCGATCGCGAAATATCTGCAGAGCAAGAACGTCCCGCAATTGTTCGTCGGCTCCGGTGCATCGAAATTCGCCGACATCGCGCAATATCCGCAGGCGACGCTCGGGGTGCAGGCGCCGTTCCGCTACGAGGCACGGCTCTATGCGCGCCATGCGCTGGCCAAGAACCCCAACGCCAAATTCGCCGTGATCTCGCAGAACGACGATTACGGCCGGGACTACCTCGCTGGTCTGAAGGACGTGCTCGGCGACAGATACGACAGCCTCGTCACTTCAGCGACCTACGAGGTGCAGGATCCCACCATCGATTCCCAGATCGTCAAGTTGAAGGCGTCCGGCGCCGATGTCTTCGTGATCGCAGCGACGCCGAAATTTGCCGCGCAATCGATCCGCAAAGCCTATGAAATCGGCTGGCGTCCGATGACTTTCCTGTCGAATGTCGCGGTCTGGGTGTCCACGGTGATGGAGCCTGCGGGTCTCGACGCCGGTATCGGCATTCTCTCGACGGCCTACGTGAAGGATCCCGACGACCCAGCCTGGAAGGACGATGCCGGGGTCAGGGGCTGGCGTGAATTCATGAGCAAATACCTGCCCGAGGCTGATCAGCACGACACCAACTACGTCAATGCCTACAACAGCGCGATGACGCTGGAGGCCGTGCTGAAGGCGTGCGGCGATGATCTGTCGACGGAGAATATCCTGAAGCAGGCGTTCTCGATCCATGATCTGGACCTGCCGATGCTGTTGCCCGGGATCAGGATCGGCACATCGCCGACCGATCACGTGCCGGTCGACCAGATGCAGTTCATGCGTTTCAACGGCAAGAGTTGGGAGCGATTCGGGGAGCTGTTGACCGGGAATTGATCGGTGCAGGGAGCGGGTGCTCCACGGTCCTGGCGTGGGAGCGCTGCGATGATCGATGGCGTAGGTACCTCATATCCACGACCTCGCGCCAGTTGCGCAGGACGGCGCTGGGACGCGCGCCCCAAGCGCTCGCTCCCTTTCCTGATCGGCCCCAGTTGCTCCCGGGGCCACCAATTTCGGACTTGCCTATTTCTCCCTTGTCATCTCCTCTGAATAGGTGTTCACTTTTTCGCGGTGATTTGGGACCAGATTGCTCAAAACAGTGAAGATGAGTTCGGCGCAAATGCGGCCGAGCCAGTGGAGTGGGGAAACGCGCCATGGTATACCGGCGAACCCATCAAGTCGTAAAACGGCTTGCTGCGCGGCGTAGCGCTATTATGGCAGCAGCCCGGGAAGCTGCGGCCGAGGGCGGCATGAGCGCGGTGCAGATTGCTCCGGTCGCAGTGCGCGCCAACGTCGCTGCCGGCACCGTTTACCGCTATTTTCCGTCCAAGGCGGACCTGATCTCGGAATTGATTGCCGAAGTCTCGCAGGACGAATTGACGGCGATCCGCCGCGCCGCCGATGCGGCGCCGGGCCCCTCGTCGGCGCTCGCGGCAGCGGTCTCGACGGTCGCCGTCCATGTGCTGTCGCAGCGCAAGCTGGCCTGGGGCATCCTGGCCGAGCCAGTCGACGTCGATGTCACGGCCTCCCGCCTTGCCAGCCGCCGCGAGATTGCAGGAGAAATAGCGTCGCGGATCGATGCGGCCGTCCGCGCCAATCATCTGCCGGCACAGGATACCTCGCTCGCGGCGACCTCGCTCTTGGGGGCGCTGCATGAATCGCTGGTCGGCCCGCTCGCGCCCGAAAATCTCGATGACCCGGCGAAGCTGCGCGACACCGTGCAGGCGGTGACGCTGCTTGCCCTGCGTGCGGTCGGCGTGATGGACGCCCGGGCCCGCGGGCTGGTGGTGCAGGCGGTGCTGCCGGTGAGGACGCTGGTCGGGGCATAGGTCGCGGCGGACGTCCGATGTGCCCCATGCTGTTGGTGCGCAGATGCCGAGGCAAGTGCAGGACGCATGAAAGCAACGGATCACCGACATCTGCCGAGCAATGGATGGCAGCCCGGTTGAGACCAAGCGGGGTTTTATATCGCGCTCGTGAATTGACATCGTCTCCGCGATTGGTCGCTTAGGGCGCTTGTGCTTTCTCAGACCATTTCACGGAGCATTCCATGACAACCACGTTCGGATCGGCCAAGTGGCAGGGCGGAATCAAGGACGGCAAGGGTGCGATCTCGACCAAGAGCGGGGCGCTGAAGGACTATCCTTACGGCTTCGCCAGCCGCTTCGAGGGCAAGCCCGGGTCGAACCCGGAAGAACTGATCGGTGCCGCGCATGCGGCCTGCTTCACCATGGCGCTGTCGCTGATCCTGGGCGAAGCCAAGCTCACCGCCGAGCACATGGAAACCAAGGCGGACGTCACGCTCGAGAAGCAGGGTGACGGTTTTGCCATTACGTCGGTGCATCTGACGTTGGTCGCGAACATCCCGGGCGCCGACAAGGCGAAGTTCGAGGAGCTGGCCGGCATGGCCAAGGCCGGTTGCCCAGTCTCGAAGCTGCTGAACACCAGGATCACGCTGGAGGCGACGCTCGCCTAGGGCGGGATGACTTTTTGTTTCAGTCTGTCTGTTGGCTGGGTCGGTCCACCTCGCCCCGCTTGCGGGGAGAGGTCGGATCGCATCGGAAGATGCGATCCGGGTGAGGGGGACTCTCCGCGTATTCGGTGTTTGTGGATGCAGCCCCTCACCCCAACCCTCTCCCCGCAAGCGGGGCGAGGAGTGCACCTACCGTGCTGCGCCTGATCAACCTGATTTCATCATGCTCCAGTCATTCCGGCGAGGGTGAAACGAGCCCGGAAATGACCGCGATCTGCGCGGTGACGGTCACATCTCCGCGTCGCCCGAAGGACCGACCGAGGCGATGCGCACCATGTTGGTGGTGCCGGGGATGCCAAGCGGCACGCCGGCGACGATCAGCACACGCTGGCCGGCGCGTACGAAGCCGTCGCGAAAGGCAATGGAGCCGGCGCGGCTGACCATGTCGTCCTGGTCGCGGGCGTCCTCGGCGACCACGCAGTGCACGCCCCACACCACGGACAGTTTGCGGCCCGTTGCGATGTTCGGCGTGATCGCGACGATCGCGGGATTGGGCCGCTCGCGCGCCACGCGGATCGCGGTCGAGCCCGACGCGGTCCAGCAGATGATGGCGGGCAGGTCCAGCGTCTCGGCGATCTGCCGCGCGGCATCGGCGATGGCGTCGCCCGCGGTCGCCTCCGGCTGCGGCCGCTGTGCCGATTGCACCGACCGATAGATCGGATCGCGCTCCACCTCTTCGCCAATGCGGTTCATGGTCGAGACCGCCTCGACCGGATATTTGCCGGCGGCAGATTCGGCCGAGAGCATGATGGCGTCAGCGCCCTCGTAGACTGCGGTTGCGACGTCGGAGACCTCGGCGCGCGTCGGGACCGGTGCCTGGATCATCGATTCCAGCATCTGCGTTGCGATCACCACGGGCTTGCCGGCGCGTCGCGACAGCCGCGTCATTTGCTTCTGCAGGCTCGGCACCCGCTCCAGCGGCAGTTCGACGCCGAGATCGCCGCGCGCCACCATCAGCGCGTCCGAGACCTCGATGATCTCGGGCAGGCGCTCGATCGCCTGAGGCTTCTCGATCTTGGCCATGACCGCGGCGCGGCCGCGGATCAGCTTCTTGGCCTCGATCACGTCTTCGGCGCGCTGCACGAAGGACAGCGCGATCCAGTCGATACCCGTGGCCACGGCCGCCTCGAGGTCGGCGCGATCCTTCGGGGTCATCGCCGACACCGGCAGATCGGTATCGGGCAGGCTGACGCCCTTGCGGTCCGACATCCGGCCGCCGATCACTACACGTGTCACTGCCCGACTGGGCGAGGTCTCCTCGGCGATCAGCCGAACCTTGCCGTCGTCGAGCAGCAGCGCGTGGCCGGGCCTCAGCGCTGCGAGAATCTCCGGATGCGGCAGCAGCACGCGCGTCGCATCGCCCGGCGTCTTGTCGGAATCCAGCACGAAGCTCTGGCCGTTCTTCAGTTGCACCGCGCCGTCGGCGAAGGAGCCGAGGCGCAGCTTCGGCCCCTGCAGGTCGACCAGGATTCCAATCGGCCGGCCGTAGCTGCTCTCGACATTGCGGATGGTGGCGACCAGCTCGCGCATCTTGTCGTGCGTCGTATGACTCATATTGATGCGGAAGATGTCGGCGCCGGCCTCGAACAGGCGCCGAATCATGGCGCTGTCCGACGAAGCCGGGCCAAGCGTGGCGAGGATCTTGATGCGGCGCAGGCGCCTCATGGCGTGCCTCCGCCCGCTTCGGGGGCCAACAGGATTGCGCAGGTCTGTATTTTTATGATGTTTGTCAATCACTTAAAGGAGCGTTGATGCTCTCTCCCAACCTATTTGACGACAACAATCGGTATCAGGATGCGATCAGCAGGCGGAATCGGACGAGCTTTTGCGGCAGTCCTTGATGATCTGCCCGGCGATCATACGCGATCGGCTGTTAATGTAGTTCGAAAATGTCTTGCGCCGCCATCAATCCGAAAGAATGTAACCCGGGAATGAAGGGCTGCTGCGAAAGACGGGCGAATTCGTGGACTGATCTAGACTGAATCTAACGGATGTGGCGGCCCTCAACGTCGGCTTGCTTCCAAGGCCTCTGAGCGGCCATACTCTCGTGGAACCTAATCTTTCCGTCGTCGTCGTCCTGTGGAATGTCTGTCCGACATAGAGCCGAAGTACATGACCAAGAATCCCACCGATGTTGCGCTTGTCGCCGCTGCACTTTGGTTGTTGGCGTCGGAAATCCTCGACATCCTGACCCCCAAGGAAGTCACTGCGACCATGATCGCAGCCGCATTGGCGCCGCCTGTGTTCATCGGGGTGGCGGTCTACACGGTGAATTTTTATCGCCGCAACGGTCGGCGCGCCTGAGGGCGGCCCAACTCGCAGGGGCCGCCGATCCAGAAGAAGGTCCTGCGTCACTCCTGGCAAACTCGTTTAACGGGGAACCCCGGGGCCGGACGGCGGCGTTCCACCCGGCGCGTTGGGCATGCCAGGGAAATTGCCGCCGGGACCCATCGTTCCCGGGATACCAGGAACCCGCTGCTGGGCCGGCTGCTCGTTGGATTCGGTCAGCTGCACGGTCCAGGCGCGCTGATCACCTGTATCGACCTCGAAAAAGCCGGTTCGGTCGAAGCCGCGCGCCAGGCAGTTTTCGGTGCCCTTGATGGTAAATTCCTTGTCGCGGGAACACATGAAGGCCTGTCCGGACCATTCGCCGCCGCGGTCGTAGTCGAGCGCGTAGATATAGTAATAGCGCGCGACCAGTGTTCCCTTGAGCAGCGTCTCGCAGCTCCGTGACGAGATATTCCACCATCCTTCGGTGGTCCAGCCGTCCGCGTCCTTGTAGCCGAGGGCGATGCCGACCCGGCTGGCCGTGTTGTTGCACAGGCGGAAATCGGCCGCGGCCGAGCCGCTCCAGAGGCACAGGCAGGCAAGCACCAGCACGGGCAACAGGCCCCGAACCATGCGGTTGCCGATCGTATGGCTGAGGTAAGAACTTTCAGGGATCATTGCGCGAAGGTATACCAATCAATTGATGATTTCGCGTAGCCCGATGGACTGTCAACGGCCAAGGCGGCATTTTCATGCAACATGCGCGCCCTGAACGCCAGCCCCTGATGCTCCATTCGCCGAGTTTGCGCTGCGACATGGCAGAATCGGCGGGAATCTCCAAATAGTACGGATCATCTGCAACGGCGAGAATCATGACCATGGCAATCGACGATACGACCAGAACGGAACTCGAAGCTGCCGTGTTCCGGCGGCTTGTCGAACACCTGCGCACCCGAACCGATGTCCAGAACATCGACCTGATGAACCTCGCCGGCTTCTGCCGCAATTGCCTTTCCAACTGGCTCAAGGAGGCGGCTGATGCCACGGGCGCGCCTATGAGCCGGGATGAGAGCCGTGAGGCTGTCTACGGCATGCCCTACGAGACCTGGAAATCAACATATCAGCGCGAAGCGAGCCCGGCGCAGATCGAGGCGATGAAAAAGGTCCATCCCGGCCATTGAGCGCGGCTCGGGTCCTGAAGGCATGTCGAACCTTCATCTCCCCGTGAAAGGAGGAGGTGGGTTCGAGCCAGGACCTGAAGGGCTGCGTGCGCGCAGGGTGGCGGGCATTCTTCGCGACCCGGACGCTCGCGCGAAGTTCGGATTCGGGGGCCTTCGGGAGGAATCGGGGCGTTCACGCAACGATGATCCTCTCATCCCTTTGCAGGCGGAAGAGCAACAAGCAACCCCGCGGCATCAGGCAACTTCTCCAGCCACAACAAGATGTGGGCGCGCTGTGGATGAGCGCGTTGTTGCCTTGACGGTCGTCGCCCCAAACTTGAGGGTCATTCCAGACCGGCGTGACGGAATGAAGTCGGCGCAATCCTTTCAACCAGTTCCAGGAGTAACCGATGGCCACCTCCGCTGCCGTCCAAGAAGATCCCGCGACGACCTCCTTCGCCAAAGACCAGTTGAAATCCATCATCGAGCGCATCGAGCGGCTGGAGGAGGAGAAGAAGGCGATTTCGGACGATATCCGCGACGTCTATGCGGAGAGCAAGGGTAACGGCTTCGACGTGAAGGCGCTGCGCGCCATCGTGCGGATGCGCAAGCAGGATCCCAATGAGCGCCAGGAAGAAGAGACCATCCTGGAAACCTATATGCAGGCGCTGGGAATGCTCTGAGGCTCACGCGGGCTCGAGAGCGCCCGCGTATTCGTCAATTCAATCCGGGACAGCGCCGATACGAGGCGCAGGGCGTGCCGGGTCGGCCCGGCAGGCGTGCCGGGTCAAGCCCGGCAGTGACTCTTGCGCTCCCAATCCAGCGTTCAGCGCAGGACGGCCGTGCGAAACGAGGTCGTCTCGAGCCTTGCCGTTGCCGAGCCCGAGAAACGGTCGCAGGACAGCCCCATCATCGGATCGTCGGAAAAGCTCATCGCGACCGCGGTCTGCGGTTTGATGAAGAACGAGCGCATCATGGTGAGGTCGGTATCGCCCATCCGCGTCACCGACATCGACGACGACACGCTGGGCGTCAGCAGCACGATGCGCAGCCAGGTGTCGTTGCCCTTGGCGCCCGCGATCCTGGCCGACGTCATGACCTGGCCATCCCGGCCCTGCACGCCCTTGGCGGCGACGGTGTTGATGTCGGTTGCGGTCGCGGCATTCCGCGAGGCAACCGTCGGATGGGCGCTGCGCGGGGTCGGCGCCGAGGCGGCGACGACATTGGCGCGGTCGACCGGTGAGGAGGATGGCGGTGCGTAGGCGAGGGCATTGTAGGCCGCCGCGACGCTGGCGGTCTGATCCGGATCGGCGACCGCCCTGCGGGCAGCAATCGCTGCGATCTGCGCCGGGGTTGCCAGCGTCGAGGCCGCCGGACTATCGCCCCAGAAGCCGCGGGCATTGATGATATCAGCCGGAGTTTGCGGCCTCGGCTCGGGCTTCTGTTCGCTCTTGTCGGCCACGGCCTGCCTGGGCTTGGCCACCTGCACGAGCTGCGCGTCGGCGGAGGCGAGCTGCAAGGTCGCGGCGATCTGCTGCGGCTTCGCCCGCGGCATGGGAACGGCGCTGGCCACCTTGGCGGGCGCCGCGGCCGGCTTTTCCTCGGCAAGCGCGCTGGTGGTCGCGTCCTCGTCCTCGTCGTTCACCCTGCTTCCGAAAAGCGCGGCGAACAGGCTCGGTTTGGCAGCGGGAGCGATTGCGTCTCCATCGCCGCGCTTTTCGATATCGGCGCGGGCGAGTTCATATCCCTTCAGTGGCACCCCGTCGGAGGGAACATGCACGGTGCGCCCTTCCGGGAAAACCCTGGCGAGCTGATCGTGGGTCATACGCGGCCAGTGCCGGATGTTTCCGGTATCGAGATGAACGAACGGCGATCCGGAGGTCGGGTAGAAGCCGACGCCGCCACGCTGCAGGCGAAGCCCGGCAAAACGGACCTGCTCCAGCGGCACCTCGGGGATGAAGAAGTCCATCGCGTGGCCAAGCATGTGCTGGCTGTGACGGGCGACGCCCGACGAACGCCGGCGCAGCATCGCGTTGGTGGAGGGGGAGCGGTAGGAGGAGATGATCTGGATCGGCTTCTTGCCGTCGACGTCGCGATAGACCTCCCAGAGAATATCAAAGAGGTGGCGGTCCATGACGGTCTCGTCCTGGTTGCGCCAGTCGCGGAGATAGTGATTGAGCTTCTTCAGCGCCTCTTCGTCATAGCGGCCCTGGCGCTTGAAGGTGACGGTGAGATCCTCGTCGGAATGGGTGTGATGGAAGGAGAGGGTGCGGGTTTCGTTCAGCGCCGTCGCATCATGGACCGACCCGGCGCCGAGCAGCAGCAGCAGGGAGGCGAGGCTCGCCTGATACCCGGCACGCGGCATCGATCTGTGCAGCGACAGTGAAGCGAATTGGCGCGCGAAACCAGCCAGCAAGATGAGCCCACCCAGTCGACGAACGATCACGTGACCCCTTCCGACAGCCCGAGCCGCGAAAGAGAGTGAACGTTTTCCTAAAGCGGGAGGGTTAACAGACGTTGACCTTCCCACCCCCAATTAGGCTTAATATATAGCCTTAACTGTGGCGAAAAAGTGCCCATCGCGCATGAGGGTTGCATGATGGTTAACGCGCAACGACCTCGCGTTGGCGCGAGGTCGTTGATTCTACTGTAGAATTTCTAACACCGCAGATTGGCCGCTTAACGCGCAAATACTCGCCGCGGTTGTGGCGGTGGACGCCGCCCGATCGGGGCAGGCGGAACCGCCTGGGGGACGCCGAACAGCCGTTCGAAGAATGACGGGCCGGACGGCCCGGAGGAGAAGGTGTTGTCGCTGGCGACGCTCACATTGGGCGGGAGGCCGGTCGGACGCACATAATTCGGCTGCGCGTGGGCGATCACGTTCTCCAGATCCCTGCCCTTGTTCCTCAGCATCGGGATCATGGTGGCGTCGCGGCCATAGACATCCCTGCGGATCTGCAGCTTGCCGGCATCGTCCACGAAGGCGGTCTGGTAGGTGATGTTGACCGGGATCGGCGTCGGAAATTTCAGGTCGATTTCGCTGTTGCCGTACATGCTACGCACCTTTTCCGGCGTGTAGCGCTCGTTTGGCAAGACGATGTTGAGCAGCACGGATGCGTATTGATCGGGATTCTGCACCCGCATGCAGCCGTGGCTGAAGGCGCGTTCGTCCCTGGCGAACAAGTTCTTGTCGGGCGTGTCGTGCTGGTAGACCAGGAACTTGTTCGGGAAGTTGAAGCGGATCCGGCCCAGCGCATTGGCCTCGCCGGGGGGCTGCGAGATATGGATGCTGCCATCCGGGGCACGATCGAGCCGGAGGCCCATGCGCTGGAGCACAGTCGGATCCTGCTGCAGCGCAGGCAGATATTCATTGTAGATGATCGACGGCGGAACATTCCAGGTCGGGTTGACCGTGATGAACTTCATCGTTTCGCTGAGCAGCGGCGTGGCATGGATGCCCGGCTTGCCGGTGACGACCCGCGTGCTCCAGACTTGCGCGCCGCGCTGCATCACCTTCAGCGTGTAGTCGGGGACGTTGAGGATGACATAGGCATCGCCAAGTGACGGGGCGCCGAGATCGCGCGGCAGCCAGCGCCAGCGCTCCATATTGACCAGCACGATGTCGATCTGACGGTCGCGCTTGGGGCTGTTGAGCGCGCGAACGGTCCGCTCGTCGAGAACCCCGTTGGCCTTGAGATCAACGCTTTCCTGGAATTTGCGCACGGCCTCGGCGACCTTGGCGTCGTAATGCGTGTCGTCGGCGTTCTCAGAGATGCCGAGCTTCGCCCGCAGTTGCGGTACTCGCGGATCCTGCATTTCCTCCGGGGCGGGCTGCTTCTTGCGCGCAGGCGTATATTTCAACACTTCGCCGTCCGGGATCGGCGTGGCCGCTTCGCCCTGGCCGCGCAACTCGGCGAGCTTCTTCTTCAGCTCCTTGAAGAGCTTCTGCGGCGGGTTATAGCCTTCGAGCGTGGCAGACGCGTCCTTGGCGGTGGTGACGTTGGTCAGCACCTCGGTCGGATCGGTCGGATGTTCCGGATACTGGATGTCGGCGCTGACCTGCGACCAGTGCATCCGCCCGCTTTGCGCCTGGCGGGCATAGTCGAGCATGCTTGCGGTGAGCTTCAGGTCGGCGTCGGCGAGGGCGTCCGGCGTCGTCGCTGCGGCGAAATCCGGCACCGGATAATCCGCGGCATCTAGCCCATCGGCGGCGGCGTCCCTGAGCCGGGCGATCACGCCCTTGGCGCTGGCCGTGAGGCTGCCGCCCTGGGTCCAGATCGGTGCGAATTCGCGCGCGCCGTAGAACTTCTCGGCCGCAACCCGTTCCACCTTGCGGTCGAATACCCGCACGCTCTTGTTGCCGAACATATCGCGCAGCCGGTCGGCGACGGGCTGATCGGCCGGCGCTACGGTGCTTGCAGCCTTGACTGGTTCCTTGACCGATTCCTTGGCGGGCTCAGCGGCGGGGGCCGCTGCGGCGGCAGGCGGCGCAGCCGGTGTGGTTGCGTCGTCCTTCTTGCCCATATCCAATTTGGACGTATCGACCCTGGGCGTGTCGAGTTTGGAGGTATCAACCTTGGGGGCGTCGGTTTTCGCAGGCTCCGCGATCGCGGCGGCCGAATCCATCTTGAAATCGTTGATGGTCGGCGGTGGAACGTTGGCGGGTTCGGGGCGCGGGACGGCGGCGTCGATCGCGAGTTCCGCGGCATTGCTGCGGGCCGGATCGCCTTGTGCGACCGCCGAGCCTGCCGAAACCGTGAGGAAGGTCGCCGCCACAGCGATCAGGACGCGGTCGAAGCCACCACGGTTGTTCACACGGTCTCGCATCATCGCACCCCTCTTGGGTGAAACTGCTCTCCAGCGAGCAGTTCCTGTGATCGTTCGCAGCTTCCGCTAAAGCGCTAGCCGTGAGCTTGGCACGCGTGCACGCAGTGAATCAGGCGCGCAAGATACACACGCCCCTTTTCTGCGGCCAGACCCGCATGGGGCAACTCTCGACAAACTGACTTCAGGCAAGCCCAATATCAACGGACTGTGCGTTTGTGACACGCGCATTCCCATCTGTCTGTTACCAGCAAGCAACGGTTCAAGTCGAACTGATTCGTTCCCGCTTGCGCCATCGTTTTGACCATAAAATCTGCGTCATGGCGAACCCGTCGGCTCGGCGTTCCCCGGCTCGGAATCGCCGGACTGGGATTCGTCGAGCTTGCGATAGAGGGTGGAACGGCCGATTTTGAGGCGGCGGGCGACCTCCGACATCTGCCCACGGTAATGCGAGATGGCAAAGCGTATAATATCGTTCTCCATCTCTTCCAGCGGCCGGACTTCGCCATCGCCGTTGAGCATCATCAACGCGCCCTGGCTCGGAAGTGGTGCGATGGGTATATCACTACCGGAAACCATGACGGGACCGGTGAGGTGGGAATTCGAGGGGGCGACCGTGATCGGGTCGCTGGCCATGTCCGGTCCGACCGTGGTGGGGGCCGAGGTCGATACCAACGGAAAATCGGCCAGGCCGAGTTGGTCGGACTCGCTCATGACCACGGCCCGGTAGACCGCGTTCTCCAACTGGCGGATGTTGCCCGGCCAGTCGAACCCCGACAGATACGCGACCGCTTCGCCACTGATGCCGGAGATCGCACGATTTTCCTCGGCGGCAAACCGCGCCAGGAAATGGCGCAACAAATGCGGGATGTCCTCGCGGCGCGCGCGCAGCGGTGGCAGCGTCAGCGGCAACACGTGCAGGCGATAGAACAGGTCTTCCCGGAAATGGCCGCCTTTGACGCGATCGAGCAATTTGCGGTTGGTCGCCGAAATGATACGGACATCGACCTTGACCGGCTTGCGGCCGCCGACGGCCTCGACCGCGCCTTCCTGAAGGGCGCGCAACAGCTTGACCTGGGCGGTCAGCGGCAATTCGCTGACCTCGTCGAGGAACAGCGTGCCGCCCGAGGCTTCGACGAACTTGCCCATATGGCGTTCGGTGGCGCCGGTGAAGGCGCCCTTCTCGTGACCGAACAGAATCGATTCAACGAGGTTGTCGGGAATGGCGCCGCAATTGACCGCGACGAACGGCTTTGCTTTGCGCTCGCTGCTGCCGTGAATGGCGCGGGCGAACAGCTCCTTGCCGACGCCGGATTCGCCCTCGATCAGAACCGGAATGGACGAGCCGCCGGCCTTCTGCGCCGTCCGCAGCACGCCCGCCATCGCCTCGCTGCGCGTGATGATGTCGGCGAAGGTCAATCGTCCTTCGCGGCTGTGCCGGATGCGCTGCAATTCACCCTTCAAGGCCGAGGTGTTTAGGGCGTTGCGCAGTGACACCTGCAGCCGCTCGATGCCGACCGGTTTCACGACGAAATCCTGGGCGCCGGCACGCATCGCCGAGACCACGTTGTCGATGCCGCCATGGGCCGTCTGCACGATGACGGGAATGTTGAGGCTGGCCTCGCGGATCTTCGCGAGCACGCCCATGCCGTCGAGGCCGGGCATCACCAGATCGAGCACGATCGCATCGATCGTGGACGCGTCCGGTCCGGTCAGCACGGCCATCGCTGCATCGCCGCTCTCGACGACCACCGTTTCATAGCCGCATTTCTGCACCATGTTCTCGACCAGGCGACGCTGGACCGGGTCGTCGTCGGCGATCAAAATGCTGGCAGCCATGGTTTTCCCCGCACGCTACAACTATCTGTCTCGAATCGGGGCACTGTCGCCGATGCGGATTAACGCGCTCTTAAGCCTTGCCCTCCCGTGATGAACATTCCGTCCCGATTGAATACAGGTTTTGAACAAGATGAACTCGCGCTCCAAATCCGCCTCGTCCAAATCCGCTTTGTCGAAGTCCGCTCTATCCAGATCAGCCATTCGCAAGCCGAGCCCCTCGAAAGCCGCGGCCAAACCAAAACCGCCGCGCAAGACCGGCGGCAAGATCGGTCAGCTCCCCGAGTGGAACCTGTCCGATCTCTATTCCGGGATCGACGCGCCTGACGTCGGGCACGACCTCGAAAAGATGGATTCCGAATGCGTCGGGTTTGAGACCGAGTACAAGGGGAAGTTGGCGGAACAAACAGCCCAGGATGGTGGCGGCAGATGGCTGGCCGAGGCGGTCAGGCGCTATGAGGTGATCGACGATCTCGCAGGACGGCTCGGGTCCTATGCCGGGCTGGTGCATGCCGGCGACAGTCTCGATCCCGCGATTTCCAAATTCTACGGCGACGTGTCGGAGCGGCTGACGGCGGCCTCGCTGCATCTGGTGTTCTTCGCACTCGAACTCAACCGGATCGAGGATGCCGTGATCGCACGCGCCATGCAGACGCCGGAGCTTGCGCATTATCGTCCGTGGATCGAGGATCTCCGCAAGGACAAGCCGTATCAGCTTGAGGATCGCGTCGAGCAGTTGTTCCATGAAAAATCGCAGACCGGCTATTCGGCCTGGAACCGGCTGTTCGACCAGACCATTTCCGGCCTGCGCTTCAAGGTCGCAGGCAAGGAGCTGGCGATCGAACCCGCGCTCAACCTGCTGCAGGATCGCGACGGCAAGACGCGCAAGGCGGCTGCCGATGCGCTGGCCAGGACCTTCAAGGCCAACGAACGCGGATTCGCGCTCGTCACCAATACGCTCGCAAAGGACAAGGAGATTTCCGACCGCTGGCGCGGCTTCGCCGATGTCGCCGACTCCCGCCATCTCAACAATCGCGTCGAACGCGAGGTCGTTGACGCGCTGGTCGGCTCGGTGCGCGCGGCCTATCCAAAACTGTCGCATCGCTACTACAGGCTGAAGGCGGGCTGGTTCAACCGGAAGAAGCTGCCGCATTGGGATCGCAACGCGCCGCTGCCGTTCGCGGCGACTGGCAGCATCGCCTGGCCGGAGGCCAAGAGCATGGTGCTGTCGGCGTATCGGACATTCTCGCCCGACATGGCCGAGATCGCCGAGCGGTTCTTCGCCAACCGCTGGATCGATGCGCCGGTGCGGCCCGGCAAGGCGCCGGGCGCCTTCTCGCATCCGACCACGCCATCTGCGCATCCCTATGTGCTGATGAATTACCAGGGCAAGCCGCGCGACGTGATGACGCTCGCGCACGAACTCGGCCATGGCGTGCACCAGGTGCTGGCGGCGAAGAACGGCGCGCTGATGGCGCCGACCCCGCTGACCTTGGCCGAAACCGCGAGCGTGTTCGGCGAGATGCTGACCTTCAAGCGGCTATTGGCGGAGACCCGGAACGGAAAGCAGCGCCAGGCGCTGCTCGCCGGCAAGGTCGAGGACATGATCAACACGGTGGTGCGCCAGATCGCCTTCTATTCGTTCGAACGCGCCGTGCATACCGAGCGCAGGAACGGCGAACTGACCGCGGAGCGGATCGGCCAGATCTGGCTGTCGGTGCAGAACGAGAGCCTCGGCCCCGCGATCGATATCCGCCCGGGCTATGAGAGTTTCTGGATGTACATCCCGCACTTCATCCACTCGCCGTTCTACGTCTACGCCTATGCCTTCGGCGACTGCCTGGTGAACTCGCTCTATGCGGTCTACGAGAACGCTTCCGAAGGCTTTGCCGAACGCTACCTCGCGATGCTGTCGGCCGGCGGCACCAAACACTATTCCGACCTGCTCAAGCCGTTCGGGCTGGACGCCAAGGATCCCAAATTCTGGGACGGCGGACTGTCGGTGATCTCGGGCATGATCGATGAACTGGAGACCATGGGGTGAGACGGATCGGCCTTCCGAGGCCTCTTCTCAGCTGGGCTCGGTGGCGCCGCGACCGAGCTTGCCCGGACCGGCGGCGGGTTCGTTGACGTCGACGAAGCCGAGCATTGCGCCGAGCCGGTCGGTCGCCGGCTTGTCGAAGCCGACCGCGCCCTCGAACGCCCTGGGGTTGCGGTAGGTGCCGAACAGCATGTCCCAGACCGGCAGGTCGCCATAGTTGAAGGCATGCACCTCGCGCTGGTGATGGATGCAATGCGCCTCCGGCCGCTGGATCAGTAATCCGAGCCATTGCGGCGTGCGGATATTCATGTGCTGGAAGTAGCCGTAGAACGCGGCGATGTAGCCGGTCAGCGCCGCCGCAACCGGATCGAGCCCGAGCAACAGCGTGGTGACGATGGTGGCGATCAGGAGAAACGCGATCGTCTCCAGCGGATGGAACAGCGCCGCGCCTGACATGTCCATGCGCTGCGGGCTGTGGTGGATCTGGTGAAACAGCCGCCACATCAGCGGAAAGGTGTGGGCGCTGCGATGCCAGGCGTAGCTCACCAGCGAGACCACCGCATATCCAAGCGCGCCGCCGCCGATCACGCCGAGGCTTTCGAGGTCGATCAGGCGGTGCGCCGCCAGCCACTGCTCCGGGATCAGCAGCGGTGCGAGCGTGGCGAGCAGCCCCTGCAGCGTCAGAAAGCAGAAGCCCTTGAGCCGCCAGTACGGGATCGGGGGAAACGCGCGCGCAGGAAACAGCGTCTCGATCCCGAGCATCGCCAGATAGGTTACCGGCACCAGAAGGCCGAAAATATCGATGGCCGACATGGAAAAGTTCTCCTGACTTACGGTGTAAGGCAGGCTTTTCAATACAGCCTTTCAGTGTAAGGTGACAAGGGGTTCGAGGTGCGTTTTGGTCACAAAATCGAAATCGAAGCGTCTCCCTCGCCCGGCGCGCGGCGAGGCTCAAGGCGGCCGCCCGCCGGGCCCGGTCATGGCGCTGTCGCGCGAACGGATTGCGGCGGTGGCGATGACCTTGGTCGATCGCGAGGGGCTGGAGACGTTCAGCACGCGCCGGCTCGGCCGTGAGCTCGGCTGCGAGGCGATGAGCATCTATCATCACTTCCCCAGCAAGGCGCATCTGATGGATGCCCTGGTCGATCTGATGCTGGCCGAGGCGCGGGTCGCGATGCCTGACGGCGCCGGCTGGCTCGACCGTCTGCGCCTCGCGGCGCACGGTTTTCGCGCGATGGCGCTGCGCCATCCCAGGTTCTTTCCGTTTTTCGCGGTGCACCGGCTCAATACGGCCTCCGGTGTCGCCTATATCGACGGTATTATCGGTATCCTGCGCGCTGCCGGATTTTCCGACGGGGACGCTGCGCGCTATTTCCGCGAACTCGGCTACTACCTGACCGGAGCGGCGCTGGATGAGACCGCCGGCTATGCCAAGGGGCCATCGGCGGCGGAGCCTGTCTCAAACGAGACCATCGTGACCACCTTCAGGCACCTCGCCGCGGCGGCCCCCTACTTTCAGCCGGGGTACTTCCAGGTGACCTTCGAGACCGGTCTCGAAATCCTGCTTGAGGGGATCCGGCGGGCGCACGAGACAGGCGGCTCGGCAGCGGCGGAACCAGGCTGAGGCGGGGGCTGTAAAACTTTTGTTGAACGTCCAGCGGTGGCGTTGTACACTTGTTGTACGCACCTTCGGCTTTTTCTTTCAACCGTACCTGCCAAGGCCCTCCGGAGACATCCAGTCGATGAAAATCGAAATCAAAAAGATCGGTAATTCCGATGGCTTGCTGCTTCCACGTGAGCTGATGCAGCGACTCGATCTCAAGCGCGGCCAGCAACTGCAAATCGTCGAACTGGCTGGCGGAGGTTTTCAGGCCCTTCCATATGATCCCGATTTTGAGCGGACGATGGAAATTGCAGACGAACTCATGGACAAATATCGCGACACGCTCACAGCGCTCGCCAAATGACCGAACCGGTGAGCGACCCGAACGAGCCGCTTTGGATTACCTATGAGCAAGCCACCGCAATCCACGCCCGGCAACTTCGCCGTTTCGGCGGCGCGCCGGGCTTGCGTGATGAAGGCATGTTGCGATCAGCGCTGGAGCGGCCGGTCAACAAGTGGCGCTACGAACAGGCATCCCTGGCCGAACTCGCTTCGGCCTATGCATTTGGACTTGCCAAGAACCACGCCTTTGTCGACGGAAACAAGCGGATCGCCTTCATGGCAATGATGACCTTTCTCCTCAAGAATGGTGTCGCATTCGATCCGGAGCCCGCGCCGTCGACAATGATCATCCTCGCCCTCGCCGCCGGCGAGGTCAGCGAGGAGAGCCTGACCCGGTGGATCAGGGATAACTGGCCCGCTGCCCCACCCGAATGACCGGCTGCGCAGGGGCCCGCCGGCAATTGCCCTGCCGCATTGTTTGCTGTAATTGCCACGGTAGACAGGCTTGAAAAGGGGGCACCCATGGCAGATCACGGCGAGGTCGCATACACGACCGCTGACGGCAACGATTACCCGGCGCACGAGGCGACCTATGTCGGCTTCATCAACCTGGTCAAATACGGCAGTGCCGCCGTCATCTTCATTGTCATAATGATGGCGATTTTCCTCACCTGAGTGCGTTGCCCGCCGCGCCCGCGGCGGGTTTTTGTCGCAGAGCACGCCCGACGATCCGTCATCCCAAGAGTTCGCGCGCGCATCCTGCGCCGCCGGAGGCCCCATGAAGATTGCCGTCGCCAGGGAAATCGATCCCGCCGAGCCGCGCGTGGCGGCCTCGCCCGACACGGTGAAGAAGTTCAAGGCGCTCGGCTTCGAGGTGGCCGTGGAGCCGGGCGCGGGCATCACCGCGGGCCTGCCGGATTCAGAATTCACCGCGGTGGGGGCCGTGGTCGCCGCCGATGCGGTGACGGACGCTGACATCGTCATCAAGGTGAAGCGGCCGGAGGCGTCCGAGCTGTCCGGCTACAAGCGCGGCGCGATGGTGTTCGCCATCATGGACCCTTACGGCAACGACGCCGCGCTGAAGGCCATGGCCGATGCCGGCGTTGCGGCGTTCGCGATGGAATTGATGCCGCGCATCACCCGCGCCCAGGTGATGGACGTTCTGTCCAGCCAGGCCAACCTCGCCGGCTACCGCGCCGTGATCGAGGCGGCCGAGGCATTTGGTCGCGCCTTTCCGATGATGATGACCGCGGCCGGCACGGTGCCGGCGGCGAAGGTGTTCATCATGGGGGTCGGCGTCGCCGGATTGCAGGCGATCGCCACCGCAAGGCGGCTTGGCGCCGTAGTGACGGCCACCGATGTCCGGCCTGCGACCAAGGAGCAGGTCGAAAGCCTCGGCGCCAAATTCCTCGCCGTCGAGGACGAGGAGTTCAAGAACGCGCAGACAGCCGGCGGCTACGCCAAGGAAATGTCCAAGGAATATCAGGCCAAGCAGGCGGCCCTGACCGCCGAGCACATCAAGAAGCAGGACATCGTCATCACCACGGCGCTGATTCCCGGGCGTCCCGCGCCGCGCCTCGTCACCGCAGAGATGGTGAAGTCGATGAAGCCGGGCTCGGTGCTGGTCGATCTCGCGATCGAGCGCGGCGGCAATGTCGAGGGCGCCAGGGTCGGCGAAATCGCCGAAATTGACGGCATCAAGATCGTCGGCATTCCGAACCTCGCCGGCCGCGTCGCCGCCTCCGCGTCAGGCCTCTATGCCCGCAACCTGTTCTCATTCATCGAAACGCTGGTCGACAAGTCGGCCAAGGCGTTGGCCGTCAACTGGGACGACGAACTGGTCAAGGCGACCGCGTTGACCAGGGACGGCGCCGTCGTTCATCCCAGCTTCCAGCCGAAAGCCTAAGGAGAGCCGCCATGGAGCATATCGCGCAGGCCGTCGATCCCTTCGTCTTCCGGCTCTCTATTTTCGTGCTCGCGGTGTTCGTGGGCTATTTCGTGGTGTGGTCGGTGACGCCGGCGCTGCACACGCCGCTGATGTCGGTGACCAACGCGATCTCCTCGGTGATCGTGGTCGGCGCGCTGCTCGCGGTCGGTGTCGGCATGATCTCGAGCGGCTCGGGCTGGGCGCGGGGCTTCGGCTTCATCGCGCTGATCTTCGCCTGCGTGAATATTTTCGGCGGCTTCCTTGTCACCCAGCGCATGCTGGGGATGTACAAGAAAAAAGTGAAGTAGCGGCATGCACCTCAGGGTGATGATGGGAAAAGAGGGCCTGAGATGAGCGCCAATCTGTCTGCACTCCTTTATCTCGTGGCGGGGGTGCTGTTCATCCTGTCGCTTCGCGGCCTGTCCAGCCCCGCCTCGTCGCGGCAGGGCAACTTCTTCGGCATGATCGGCATGGGGATCGCGGTCGTCACGACGCTCGCGAACCACCCGCCGGCAGACGGCCTGGCCTGGGTTCTCGTGATCCTGGGGATCGCGATCGGCGGCGGCACCGGCGCGGTGATCGCCCGCCGGGTGCCGATGACCTCAATGCCCGAGCTCGTCGCGGCCTTCCACTCGCTGGTCGGCATGGCCGCGGTGCTGGTCGCCGCCGGCGCCTTCTACGCGCCGGAAGCCTTCGACATCGGCACGCCCGGCAACATCCATGGCCAGAGCCTGATCGAGATGTCGCTCGGCGTCGCCATCGGCGCGCTGACCTTCACCGGCTCGGTGATCGCGTTCCTGAAGCTGTCGGCGCGGATGAGCGGCGCTCCGATCATTCTTCCGTTCCGCCACGTCATCAACATCGTTCTCGCTGTGCTGCTGGTGGTGTTCATCATAGGCCTCGTGCTGTCCGGCAGCGCGCTCGACTTCTGGCTGATCACGATCATCGCGCTGGCGCTGGGCGTGCTGATGATCATCCCGATCGGCGGCGCCGACATGCCGGTCGTGATCTCGATGCTCAACTCCTATTCCGGCTGGGCCGCCGCCGGCATCGGTTTCACGCTCGGCAATTCGGCCCTGATCATCACCGGCGCGCTGGTCGGCTCATCCGGTGCGATCCTGTCCTACATCATGTGCCACGCGATGAACCGGTCCTTCATCTCGGTGATCCTCGGCGGCTTCGGCGGCGAGACCGCCGCGGCCGGCGCTGGCGCCGGTGGTGAAGTCCGTCCGGTCAAGCTCGGCTCCGCCGACGATGCCGCGTTCATCATGAAGAACGCGCAGAAGGTCATCATCGTGCCCGGCTACGGCATGGCGGTGGCGCAGGCGCAGCACGCGCTGCGCGAAATGGCCGACACCCTGAAGAAGGAAGGCGTCGAGGTGAAGTACGCCATTCACCCCGTCGCCGGCCGCATGCCCGGCCACATGAACGTGCTGCTCGCCGAAGCCAACGTTCCCTATGACGAGGTGTTCGAACTCGAGGACATCAACTCCGAATTCGCGCAGGCCGACGTTGCCTTCGTGATCGGCGCCAACGACGTCACCAACCCGGCCGCCGAGGACGACAAGACCTCGCCGATCTACGGCATGCCGGTGCTGCAGGTCTGGAAGGCCGGCACCGTGATGTTCATCAAGCGCTCGCTGGCGTCGGGCTATGCCGGCATCGACAATCCGCTGTTCTACCGCGACAACACCATGATGCTGCTCGGCGACGCCAAGAAGATGACCGAGAATATCGTCAAGGGGATGTGAGGCGGGAGAGGCGCGGTGCCACTCGACAAGGAATGGCACCGATTGAACCGCATGCCGCCCAAGGCGACGCGTGAGCAGCGGATCACATGGCACGCCGAACATGCGCAGGCGTGCGCGTGCCGGGAGATCCCCGAGAGCATCAAACGCGACGTCGAAAAGCTGCTGAAATCACGTCGTAAGGCATAGCGACAGCGGGAACGACGGCATGTCCGTGATTGTTCGACGCCAATTCCTGGCCGGTGGGAGCGCCACGGTCGCGCCACCGATCGGCGTGATCCGTGACGTCGTGCTGGCGAGCCCGGTGTGACCCTTGGAGCAGGCTGTCATGGCGGGACCCTCGATTCGACGGGGCAGGCGCATTGCGATGATTGTCCTGACATCGCTCCTGATCATCGTTGCGGTCGGCTATCTCGGCGTCGTCGCGGTGCTGTATGTCAAGCAGCGCGAGATGCTGTTTCCGATTCCGACTGTGGTGCGCACCGCGCCGGATGCTGCGGGATTGCCGCAGGCCGAGGAGCACGTGCTGAAGACGAGCGACGGCGAAACTGTCATCGTCTGGCACGTGCCGGCCAAGCCTGGCCGACGGGTCGTGCTCTATTTCCCCGGGAACGGCGACTCCCTGGCGGGCTCGGCCGGTCGTTTCCGTACCATGGTTGCTGACGGCACCGGCCTGATCGCGCTGTCCTACCGCGGCTATGCCGGCTCGAGCGGGCACCCCAGCGAACGCGGCCTGCTCTTCGATGCGGCGGCCACCCTTGCCTTCGCGGCGTCGCGCTACGAGACCGGCCGCATGATCGCATGGGGCTATTCGCTCGGCACCGGAGTCGCGGTCGCGCTGGCCGCCGATCACCCGTTCGCCGGGCTCATCCTCGAAGCGCCCTACACCTCGATCACGGACGTTGCCGCCACGGCGTTCCCGTTTCTGCCGGTCCGCCTGCTGTTGAAGGACCGGTTTGCTTCCGACGCACGCATCCTGCGCGTTGCGGCGCCCCTCCTGATCATGCATGGCACGGCAGATGCGACGGTCCCGATTGCCTTGGGCGAACGCCTGTTCGGCCTGGCCCATGAACCGAAGCGATTCGTCCGGCTTGTCGGTGGACGCCATGACAATCTCGACAGTTTCGGCGCGACCGAAACGGCGCGACTATTCATCGCCGGTTTGAAAGGCTGACGGGCGGCTGTATCCCACCTCCCCGCAAAGGGCGGGAGAGGGGAGCGAGAGGACAACGCCCGTGGCTGGAAATTGCATCGATCGTCTGGTCACAGGCCCGGTTGCGACTTGATCCGAACCCGTCATCTGACCGCTTGGAGATAGACCGAAAACTGCCTAGGCTTGATATTTTGGAGCCTTCACATTGTGACGCAGCGTTGGAACGTCTTGATAATTCTTTTCGTCGCGCGGCTGAGCATGGCGTTCCAGTTCCAGTCGGTTGCCTCTTTGTCGCCGGCCATCATGAAGGCCTACGGCGTCGGGCTGGGCGACATCGGGCTGCTCATCAGTCTCTATCTCGCGCCCGGGATCGCTTTCGCGTTGCCGGGCGGAGAAATCGGACGCCGCTTCGGCGACAAGCGAGTGGTCCTTTTCGGCCTTGCATTGATGATGGCCGGCGGCCTCGTTATGGCGTTCGCTCCGACATGGCATTGGCAGATTGCAGGGCGCATCGGTGCCGGCATCGGTGGCGTTGTGCTCAATGTATTGATGTCGAAAATGGTGACGGATTGGTTCGCAGGCAAGGAAATTGCCACGGCCATGGCAATCTTTGTCAATTCTTGGCCGGTGGGGATAGCGTTGTGTTTGTTTCTGTTGCCGATGATCGCCGCAACACAGGGCGTCGCCGCCGCGTTGCTGATTACAGCCGTATTTTGCGCGCTCGGCTTCGTTCTGTTCGCGGCGTTATACATCGCGCCTTCTCGGGCTGGTTCAGCAGCAATGCTGCCTGCAGCTGCTTGGCCGCGTCCGCCGGCGATCAGAGCGATGGTGGTCGCCGGAACCATCTGGGGCCTGTTCAACGCCGCGCTCGGAATGGTTTTCGGTTTCGGCACGGTCCTGCTCGTTGAACGTGGCTGGGACCTCGCTGCGGCCGGATCGGCGACCAGCTTGGTTTTATGGATGGTCAGCCTGTCAGTACCGTTCGGTGGTGTCTTGGCCGACAAGACTGGCAAGCATGTCGAGATCATGCTTATCGGCTTTGCGCTGTTCGCTGTCGCGCTCTTGACGGCGACACGGACCGGCGCCGTGATCCCGGCATTTATCGCTTTGGGACTCGTCGGTGGTCTGTCCGCCGGACCTGTCATGAGCCTGCCCGCGCGTGTCCTGACCCCGCCGTTGCGTGCCGTCGGGATGGGAATCCACTTCACGCTGTTCTACGTGTTCGTTGTCGCTACCCCGATTATCGCCGGTGTTCTCTCCACCCGGATCGGAACGGCGGCGGCCGCCTTCGACTTCGGCGCCTTCATGTTGGCGCTTTGCTTTCCGGCCTATTGGGTTTTTGATCGACTTGCTGCGCGCGCGAGGCTCGCAGATTGATCGCATCTAGGAATTCCATGCTGCATTTCACTCGGATCCAGGCAACGGCAATTCTCATCACGGTCCTCGTGATCTGCGGGCTCGCGGTGCCCGGGCTGGCTCGACACGGTTGCGACTGACCCAGAGTCGAGACAAAGAGTCGGTTCCGTCCAATTATGCGGGTTGGACCGTTGCGCGACGCACGATGATCCGCTCGCCTTCTTCAAGATACTTGAGCTCGTCGTTGTACTCGCTGTGGACCAGCCAGATGTCTACCGTTTGCCCCTTCACCTCCCGCTCGCAAACGAGGACGCGCCCCTCCTTCAAGCCAGTGAGTAGATCGAGGTAGTCGAGTTCGATGTTGTTACCGTGAGCATCGGCGAACATAAGATTATCGTGCGTATGCCAGGGCATGCCAAGAAAACCGATCAGGCAGTCTTCCTCGCGTTCGGCGTTCTCAACGCACAGAATTGCGTCACGGCCAAGATCGACCTCTATACGATGATCGTTATGTAGTCGCACTATCAGGCCGATTTCTCGGCATAGTTGGTTAACAAGATCGAGGTCGTAACGCATGGCAGCACACCAATCACCGATTATAGAGCTTCATCATTGGGTGGCCGCTGTCGTAGCAGTTCTGGCGCGCGATGTCGCCTTCTGGCACTTTACGATTCTTGGTCGCGCCGCAGAAATCGGTCGCAATCGCGCCAATGCGGACCTCGTACCCAGCTCAGCGGCAAATGACCTGTAGCGATTGACCCAGGCTGTGTGAAACGTTTTGGGTTTTCACACAGCCTGGACCCGAAGCTGACATCGACGCGATCGAGACACCGCGTGACGACGGCCGGGCAATTGCAGCGGCAAGTCCGGGGTTGCAGCTATCGTCCGCGCCGCCGAGAGCTGACCTCGAAACCGGGCCTCCCCTCGGGGGCCGCCCACCCCTGGACACTGACATCCGCCAGCGCGTCGAATATAGCCGCTGTGCGCTCCAGGCGGGCGATCGTACGTGCGCCTTCGAGGGCAGCTACCAATGCGGCTGCGGTAGACGATGCGCGCGCGGACGTGAAACCGCACCCCCTGAAATGCTCCGCAACCAGCTCGGTTGAATCAACAAATCCGCGCGCTACCCGTTTGGTCAGATCAGCGTCGAGTGCAGGAAGCTCATTCGCCAGATTTTGCATGAGACATCCATACTGGAAATCAGAGGCGACCATTTCGGCCGCGAACCTGGCGAAAAGCTGATGAACAAAACTCAGGGCATCACCCGTCGTATTCGCCGAGATATCCCGCAATACGGCGATTCTGCTCGTGACGTAATGATCGATTGCTTCTTCTGCGAGCTGTGCCTTCCCGCGCGGAAAATGAAAATAGAACGATCCTTTAGGCGAGCCACTTTCTTCAATGATCTGGTTCAATCCCGTCGCAGTGTAGCCTTGGATGCGAAACAGTCGCTCGGCAGTGGCAATCGCGCGATCGCGGGCGTCAGTCTTTCGGGGCATTCCGTAAGCATACCACGCCTGGCTTGACACGGCTATGGTGATCGCCATACTATGGCGATCACCATAGTAAACGCGCCCCGCCGCAGCATCGTTATCAAGTCGCCCTCCAGAAGTTGCACACAGGCATATGCAGCTCTCCCAGATTGCTGCGCAGGAAATACTCAAATGAGCTCGAGCGACTTCGATTTCGGCAACTGCGCGAGCGAACGGGATCACTGAGATGGCCTCTCGAACCTGCTCGATGATGCTTTTGGGAGCTGCCATGTTCACTGCGATGTTCACTCGCGTTGTTTCCGGAGAGACTTCAAGCGATGCCATCTGGCACAATAAAATCCCTGTCGCTTTGAGTGAGCCTGCCGTTGATATCGATAAGGATCCGAACCTTCTGCACAAGTATGCGGACAATGCGGGAACGAAAATCCACTACGTCACAATGGGATCCAATCAAAAAACCGCTTATGGTGTTCGTGCACGGATTTCCCGACTTCTGGTATTCCTGGCGAAATCAGATCCAGGCATTTTCAGCAAATTATCAGGTGGTCGCTCTTGATCTGCGCGGGTACGATCTGAGCGATCGGCCAGAAGGTGTCGAGAACTATAGGTTTCCGGTTCTCCTTGATGACATCCGTGCCGTGATCAATGCAGAGGGAAACGGTCGCAAGGCCATCCTGATTGGGCACGACTGGGGCGCCGCTTTGTCGTGGCTGTTCGCCGGGCAAAATCCGGATCTGATCGAAAGACTTGTCGTCCTCAGCGTTCCTCATCCTGGCGCCATCACGAGGGAATTGCTCCCCTGGAACCATCCTGTCGCGCAGGCCAGGGCCAGCGCCTACGCCACACGGTTCTTCGCTCAAGGCAAAGGCGACAATCTGACTGCGCAAGATTTGGCATACTGGGTTGTAGATCCACAGGTTAAGAGTCGATACATCCAGGCTTTCGCGAAATCTTCCATCTTGTCCATGATGAGTTATTACAAAGCCAACTACGCGTTTTCCCGGCTTGCGCTCAATCTTTTCGATCCAACCATGAAGAAACTCTACGGTGCCGTGATCAAATGCCCGGTCTTGCATGTGCAGGGAATCGAGGAGAGCCACGCTCTGCTAAGCACGATTGATTTGGAAAAGTCATGGATTGAAAATCCCGACAATCTCACGGTCAAAATCGTGCCTGGAGTTGGCCACTTCATTCAGCATGAAGTGCCGGACTACCTTAATCAGACGATTGCGTCCTGGTTGAAAGATTTGGGAAGCTGAGTCCGATCTTGCAGTGGCGGAGAGTCAATGGCCGCTAATGGCACACCGCGAAATTGTGCTGCAACGCAAAGCTATAGCGCACACCGGGCTGCGGGTGCATTGGGCACCCGGCATTCCCCCCGCCCTCTGCCGTGCAAGGGGCGAAAAATCGAAGCATAGCTCGGGCGGTCCGCGCCGCGAGAGATGAAAGCATGTTTGCAAATGCGTGGTCCGGCGCCGCACTCGCAACCGTCAAGGCCCGGCTTGACCGAACGATATTCCAAAGACGTCAGTGATGGAATCGATAGTCGACTGTCGACGGCGGTCAGCGATCGCGCGGTACCTGCGGATTGTCGGGGGCGACTTTGTTCATGGCGCCTCGGCGGTCGGCCTTCCCATGAGGGTCAGCGACACGCCATCATGTTGAATCCGGTCGAATGTGGTCCAGCCGATCCGCGCATACAGCGCCTCGCTGCGCGGGGTGAACAGATAGAGCCGATCGAATCCAAGTCTCGCAGCTTCGCGCGCGGCACGCAGACTCAATGCGGATGCAATGCCCTTGCCCCGGTATTCGCTGGGAACGAATACGGAAGACAGCCAAGGCGTCAGATGCTGGTGCGTGATGGTGGTCGGAAGAATGCCGGCCGATCCCATGAGGGCTCCGCTTCCGGACAGCGCAACGAAAGCCATGGGCAGAGCGTCTTTCTGCAGCGATCGACGAAGCCTCTCGGTCCGATCTTCAAGCGTGGCATTTGGCGTGAGGTAGCCAAACTGCGCATGTTGCCAAGCTGCGACTGTCGGCAGATGCGACGGATGGTCCGCCAGATATTCAACCTTCATCTCAATGTCCTGGATTGGGTGTCGCCGTAAGCCTCTCGCCGATCCATGCTTACAAATAGTCGCGGGTCATGCCAAAGTCGTCATTTGAGCAACCGATCAATTTACGCGATCAGTTTATCCAGCATACCCGGTCTCTGTCTGGGTGTATGATGGCACGGATATCAAGGAACCTTTTTCCATGAGCACGCACCGGGCGATGCCCAGATCGGCATGGGCGTTTCCCGCGTTGTCCGTGCTGCTGTTCGCGGCCGTCACCGTGCTTGGCTACACGTTCGCGCCATCGGCCGCGGGCCTCGCATTCGCCGCGGTGCTGCTCGTGATCCTGTTCGGCACCGTGTTTGCCGCCGTGCATCATGCCGAGGTCATCGCGCACGAGATCGGCGAACCCTTCGGCACGCTGCTGTTGACGCTGGCCGTCACCGTCATCGAGGTCGCGCTGATCGCCACTATCATGCTGGGCGACAAGGAGGTTCCGACGCTGGCGCGCGACACCGTGTTTGCCGTTGTGATGATCGTCTGCAATGCCCTGGTCGGGATCTGCATCTTCATCGGCGCCTTGCGCTATCGCGAGCAGGATGTCCAGGTTCTGGGCGCCAACCTCTATCTGAGCGTGCTGTTCATCCTGGCGACGATCACGCTGGTGCTGCCGAATTATACCCTGACCACGCCCGGACCGATCTACTCGGCGGCCCAGCTCGGCTTCGTCAGCGTCGTCACCATGCTGCTCTATGCCGTTTTCCTCTATACCCAGACCATCCGGCACCGCGGCTATTTCGTCAGCGAGGCGGCTGACCTCGCTACGGACGGCGTCCGGCTGTCGGGCCGGACGCTGGGCCTGAGCATCGTGCTGCTTCTGGTCTCGCTGCTCGCCGTGGTGCTGCTCGCCAAGAAATTCTCGCTCGTGGTCGATGCCGGGATTGCCGCAACCGGCGCGCCGCCGGCGCTCGCGGGCGTCCTGGTGGCGATGCTGATTCTGCTGCCCGAGGGCGTGGCCGCGGTGGCGGCGGCGCGCAAGAACGACCTGCAGAAGAGCATCAATCTCGCACTCGGTTCCTCGCTCGCCACCATCGGCCTGACGATTCCGGCGGTCGCGGCGGCGGCCTACGCGCTGGACAAGCAGCTGGTGCTCGGCCTCGATGAGCGGGAAATGGTGCTGCTGCTCCTGACCTTCGTGCTGAGCATGCTCACCTTCGGTAACGGTCGCACCAATGTCCTGTTCGGGCTGGTCCACCTCGTGGTGTTTGCGGTGTTCGTGTTCCTGGTGTTCGTGCCGTGATCGACGCGGTGACATGCGAGCGCGGCCCTTGGCCGTGCAGTCATGGATCCTTCGCGGGGTCATTGTCGGCGGTCCCGGCGGCGCCCGCGAACCCATGGCGGAACTTTCAGGCTCGGAACGCGCCAAATTTCATGGTGACGGCCGTCGCCAGCGAGCCCGGGATCCGGATGCCGGTTTCTTCGGCCATGTCCTCCGGGCTGCCACGATCCTGGTGCCACTGTTTCTTCTGCTCACGATCCTGTCGGTGGCGCCTATTCTCAGCGCGCGCTAATCCGGCTATTGCTTCCTCAAGTCCCGATGGAGAGTCGTTCCCGATGCTCAGCGCCACATCCGAGGTCCAGGTCGATACGCCGGAAGTCCGCGTCACCGAATGGCGCCTGGCGGCGGGGAGCGCGACCGGCCATCACATTCACGAGATGGACTACGTGATCGTTCCCGTGACCTCCGGCGAGATGACCATTGTGGTATCAGGAGGGGAGCGCTCCAAGGCCCAACTGGCGGTGGGAAAATCCTATTTCCGCAAGGCCGGGGTCGAGCATGACGTGCTCAACGAGACCACGGCGGATATTGTATTCCTGGAGATCGAGCTGAAATAGTGAACGGCCGTTTACCGAATCGCCATCGATCCGTCGTAGTTAATCCTTCAATGGGCCTCAAAGTTCCGCAAAAAGCCACGCGGGGAGTGGTCGGATGCTGAAGTACCTCACAAAATTCGCGATGGAGATCGTCCCCTCGGTGATCGCCACCATCCTCGGGGCCTACATCGTTAATCATTACATCATCGCCAAACCCGCACCCGATACCGCTACGGTGTCGCCGACCGACTCGAAGAAGGTCAAGACCGACGCAAAAACCGACCTCAAGACCGAGGTGAAGCCGGCCGAGGCCCCCACCGACTTGGCCAATCTTCCGGCCAATGTTCCGGAACCAGGCGTGAGGGCGAAGGGGATCTCCGAGAAGGCCATCTCGGGCAAGCCGGCCGAGAGCGTGTCCGAGAAGCCGGCAGAGACGCCGGCCGTCGCACCCGAGATTCGCCGTATCCCGCTGACCCGTGACAAGGCGGCGGCGAAAGCTGCGCCCGTTGCTGTTCCTGCGCCTGCTGTCTCCCCGTCGCCGCCGGTTGAGACCGCCGCAATTCCCGAGGAGCGCCGGGACGCCGCCGAACTCGCGCGCGCAGCGATCGAGCGCCTGCGGGCGACCTCCGGCGGCAACGACACGCCCCGCGCGCAAGAGGCCGCTCGGGCCATTGACCCGCCGCGGATTCAGGAAGCGCCGCACAGCGTCGTGGCCGTCCCGCCGGCGATCAGGCCGCTGCCGCCGCCGATCACGGTCGCCGTCCCGGGGGCAGGCACGCCGGCCTCGTCCGGATCGGTGAATCCGCCCTACACCAGTTCTGTCCGAATCGACGATCCGCTTCGACCGACCCCGCCGGCGGATATTCCGACCGCGCCGCCCTCGCGGCCGCTTGACCTGCATGCCGACGGCAAGACGGTGGCCGAGGACATGCTGTCGGCTGCGAAATCCATGTTCCACGCGGTCTTGCCGAAATAACCGGCCGAAGGTCGTCTCAGGTCAGAACGTATCGTAGCTCTGGCCCGGCTTGCCACCAACACGGGCAAATCCGCTGCGGGCGGCTTCATCCCTAGGGCGCAGACTGATGGCGCGGCTATAGGAACCGACGGACCTGGCCTTGTCGCCAAGGCGCTCATAGGCAAGTCCCCGTGTGACCCAGGCCTGCTCATTCTGCGGGTGGGCCTGGACGGCTTCGTCGAGGTCGGCGGCGGCTTCCTTGATCTTGTCGAGTGCGAGGTAGCTCAGGGCGCGAGCCACCAGAGGTTCTGCCTGCTGCGGCATCAATCCGTTCGCCGCGGTGAAATCCTCGACCGCCAGCTGATCCTGCTTCTCGCCCTGATGGAGCAGGCCGCGATTGTAATAGGCCTCGGCGCTGTCCGGACCGAGCGCGATCGCCTTGTTGAAATCCTCGAGCGCGTCCTGGGGCTGATTGCGCTCCTTGTGGACGAGGCCGCGTCCAAGGTACGCCGGCGCGTAGTTGGCATCGAGCGCGATCGCGCGCTCGTAATCGGCCAAGGCCTGGTCCGGTCGCCTGGTCTGGCGGTAGACCAGCCCGCGATTGGCGTAAGCCGGGGCGTAACTGGGATCGAGACTGATCGCCTTGTTGAGGTCCGCTAGCGCGTCCTCCGTCTTGCCGGCCTGGATCAGCACCGCGCCGCGTGCGTTATAGGCCTGCGGATTGTTCGGATCGGCCTTGATGGCTTCACTGAGCGCGACGATGTTGCTCGGCGAGATGAGCCGTGCCGGCTCTTCCTTGTCGGCCGAGGGCGTCAGTGATCCCAGATTGATCGAGCAGCCGCAAAGCGCAATCGCGACGCATGCGACGGGGGCTACGACGCGCCGGCGATGCCGCGAAGATGTCGAGGAACGATAGCGCGCCACGATGGCCATTGATTCGAGCTACTCAAGCAACCACTCGCTGTTCGTAGCTCGCCGTGTCACAAAATGCATGCGCAAAACAAAACGCGGGCCCGAAAGCCCGCGTTATCAAATGCCAAAAATAAATTTCCGGCTTTAGCGCGGTCCGCGCGGACCTGCGCCGGGGCCACCAGCACCACGGCCACCTGCGCCACCACGCTCGGCTCCGGGACCAGCGCCGAACACCGGCTTGGGCTTCATCGGCAACAGGCCTTCGCGCTGCAGCTTCTTGCGCGCCAGCTTGCGGGCGCGGCGGACGGCCTCGGCCTTTTCGCGGGCCTTCTTCTCGGACGGCTTTTCATAGTGGCCGCGAAGCTTCATCTCGCGGAAAATGCCCTCGCGCTGCATCTTCTTCTTGAGCGCCTTGAGAGCTTGGTCGACATTGTTATCGCGAACGAGAACCTGCACGCGGCATCCTCTTCAGTGAACCGGAATGGTATCGGGTAAAAGCAAGGGGCCGACAAATGGCCTTGCCCCTGTCCTTGAGGGCGCGGATGTATCAGACAAAAGCTGGAATGTCCACCGTCAGGCGCATGTTAAAGTGCACCGAGACTGGATTTTGATCCCCGATCAGGCGGGCTCCGGCGGGCTTCCGACCTGCGTCACGTGGCCCATTTTCCGGCCCGGCCGGGGCGCCCCCTTGCCGTAGATATGAACCGTCGCGCCCGGAACGGTCAGCCAGCGCGCGTAGTCCTTGATCTCGTCGCCGATCAGGTTGGTCATGACGACCGGCCCGTGGCGAACCGGCTTGCCGAGCGGCCAGCCGGCAATGGCCCGGATATGCTGCTCGAATTGCGAGATCGAGGCGCCGTCGAGCGTCCAATGCCCGGAATTGTGCACCCGTGGCGCGATCTCATTGACCAGGACCCTGCGATCTCCGGGGTCCGACAGCACGAACATCTCGACCGCCAGGACGCCGATATAGTCGAGCGCGGTGGCGATCCTTTCCGCGATGGCGCGGGCCTGGGTCGCAGTTTCCTCCGGGATCGCGGCCGGCGCGCGCGAGAGCTTGAGGATGTGGTCGCGGTGCTCGTTCTCGGTGACGTCGAAGCATTCGACCTGCCCATCCGCACTCCGGGCGGCGATCACCGAGATCTCGCGTTCAAAGGGAATGAAGGCCTCGAGGATCGCGGATCGGGTGCCAAGTTCGTCCCAGACCCGGTCGACATCGTCGCCTTCGCGCAGCATCGCCTGACCCTTGCCGTCATAGCCGAAGCGACGTGTCTTGAGAACCGCGGGGAGCCCGATGCGCGACAGCGCGGCGCGGAGCGAGCCGGTCGACGTCACGTCGGCATAATCGGCCGTGCCGATGCCGAGCCGCTTGACGAAATCCTTCTCCGCAAGTCGATCCTGCGTGGTTTCCAGAATTTTCTGGCCGGGCAGCACGGGGCGCCGCGCCGCCAAGATCATTGCGGCGGCGGCCGGCACATTCTCGAATTCATAGGTGATGACGTCGACGTCATTGGCGAACAGCTCGAGCGCCTCGACATCGGCGTATTCGGCGCAAGTCGCGTTCTGGACAACGTCGAAGGCCGGGGAATCCGGATCCGGCGAAAACACCTGGCAGCGCAGGCCGAGCCGGGCCGCTGCCAGCGCCAGCATCCGGCCCAACTGTCCTCCGCCGAGGATTCCGATGGTGTCGCCGGGCTTCAACGGCATCCGAGGAGTGGCGGTCACGCAGACTCCTCCGGGCGCTCGGCCACGGTGTCGGTCTGTTGCTGGCGCCAGGCGGCGAGCCGGGAAGCAAGCGCCGGATCGCCAAGCGCGAGTACCCTTGCCGCAAGCAGGGCCGCGTTGATGGCGCCGGCCTTGCCGATCGCCAGCGTCCCGACCGGCACGCCGGCCGGCATCTGCACGATGGAATAGAGCGAATCGACGCCCGACAGCGCCTTCGATTGGATCGGAACTCCGAAGACCGGCAGATCCGTCAGCGACGCCGTCATGCCCGGCAGGTGGGCCGCCCCGCCGGCACCCGCGATAATGACTTTGAAACCGGCAGCCTTGGCGTCCTTGGCGAATGCGAATAGCCGGTCGGGGGTACGATGGGCCGAAACAATGCGCTTTTCGCAGGCGATTCCAAGCGCAACCAGTGTCTCGGCCGCATGGCGCATGGTATCCCAGTCCGATTGGCTACCCATGATAATGGCGATGGCGGCGTTCATAGGCTGAAATCTTCCCGGGAATCCAGAAACATAGGCGAATTATAGGTCCTGGCCCGTCGACAGCAAGGCATGGCAAGCGGGACGCAATGGACTATCCTGTCTTGGTGAATCCGGGCAAGCCTTCATCGGCAGGCCTCAACAGGGGGGCCCATGAAAAAGAAGGGCGAGATCACCGAAGCCGGGGGGCGGGAGGACGCGACCACGAAGCCTCGCAAGACCGGACGGGGCCGCAAACCTGCCAAATCGCCGGCCAAATCACTTGCCAAATCACTTGCCAAGGCCCGCCCGGCATCGCGGACCGTGACGGCAGCCTCGATGTCCACCCGTGACAAAGAGACGATTCGGCAGCTGAAAAGCGCACTGTCCCGCGCGCTCGACCTGATCCAGCAATTGCAGGCCTCGGCCGAGACCGACTTCCTGCTTGGCACCCTCAACCGACGCGGTTTTGAGAGGGAACTGACGCGGGCGATTGCCTATATCAAGCGCTACCATGCCGGCGCAGCGCTGATTATTCTTGATGTCGATCGCCTGAAGCCGATCAACGACGCGTTCGGTCATGGGGCCGGCGATGAGGTGCTCAAGGCCATCGTCAGCGTCCTCAAGGCGCAGGTGCGGGCCTCGGATGTCATCGGGCGGCTGGGCGGCGACGAGTTTGCCGTCCTGTTGTGGAATCTCAATGAGACAGAGGCCCGGGCCAAGGCGGCGGCATTGGAGCAGGCGATCGACGGGCTCGCGTTCCTGTTCGGCAAATCCACGATCATGGCGGGCGCATCGACCGGTGTCGCGATGCTGGGGACACAAGCGGAGACCGCCAAGTCCCTCGAAGCGGCCGACAGTGCGATGTACATGCGCAAGGCGCAGCGCCGGCACGAGATCAACAGCGTAGACGGAGATTAGGGATGGAGGTTGTGCTTTCCGAGGCGCTTCCGACAGTCGGGGAATATGTCGACCTCCGAGCCAGGGCCGGGTGGGGATCGATTGACATGGATACTGCAAGCACAACGATCGAGCGTGCAGCACTGACGATCTCCTTGCGTGACAAGGGGCGGCTGGTCGGATTGGCAAGGGTCATGGGTGACGGCGTCCTCTATTTCTTTCTCGCCGATTTGATCGTTGATCCCGCGTTTCGAGGTGAAAGGCTTGGTGAGCGCCTGATGCAAGCTGTGACCGGTCATTTCGTCGCATGCGCGAAACCGGGCGCGTCAATCACGCTGGTCCCGCTGAAGGGTGGCGAATCGTTTTACGAGCGGTTTGGCTACGTACGTTGCCCGGACGGTCCCTTCGGAACAGGAATGCATTACGCATCTGCTCCGCCTCCGGCCGATGTGCGATGAGAGCAATACTACAACCCGCTGAGATCGTCCGGCACACTGCCGAATGTCCGCAGCAGTTTGGCTTCGCTGAAGTCGCCCATCATTGGGTCACCGGTCCGGCTGAAGGCGACCGCGCCGATGCTGCCGGCCGCGCGCGACAGGATCTCGGCACGCCGCAGCGCGGTTGTCGACGTCTGGCATTCCTCGGCGGCGCCCGCGACCGGCGACCCGTCGTCATCGCTCAGGAACGGCATGGCAACATAATAGGTGATGTCGACCATCGCATCCTCCTCTAGGCCACTTTGCTGTTGGCACCTGAGCGTTGCCGCGGCATGCAACCCGACGAAATCGCGGCCTGCAGCTCCACCAGTTCGAGCTCCAGATATTCGTTGGCCATGATCAGAGCCTTGATGGTGCTGCGCAGATTGCCGTCGCACATGGCGATCGCCTCGTCGCAGGCGCGCTCATAGTGGCTGTTGTCGAATGGTGAGGATGCGTCGGCCATGGCAGGGTTCCCCGGGGTAATGAGCACGAGAAGCTATGACCCGATGTTCCTATTTTGTTCTCAAAGAGTCAAGAGATGGCCACCGCCCTCTACGAAATTTTCCGAATTCGGATCCGTCGCCAGCGTTGCGGAACTTCAGATCGGCGGCACCAGCCGATCCGGCCCCGCCGGTCAGGCGATGATATCAGGGGTAATCTGGTCTTCAATGAAGGCGATGCGATCGCGCAGTTGCAGCTTGCGCTTCTTCAGCCGTTGCAATCGCAACAGGTCCGGTGCGGGCGACTGATGCAACGCATCGATCGCCGCATCGAGATCGCGGTGTTCCTGTTGCAGCCGGGCGAGTTCGGTCTGCAGCTCACGGTCGTCCTGGTCGGTCATGAGGGTATGTTAGCTGAAAAACCCGCCGTATTTGCAAGGCGATGTGGAAAGGTTGTGGGAAATATCCTCCCTGCGGGCTGATTTCGCAAGGAGGAGACGAGTGGATTTGACATTTGCTACCCAGCCGGCTGTCGGCTTCGCAAACGCTGATCCAGATTGAACCCGGCAAGGCAGGCAAGTCCCGCACACGCGTCTTAACTTCAGGTGAGCAATGTCGGCCAAAGTCACCGGTTCCCCGCTCACCCTTCGTTACATATGCGGTCTCGAATTGACGGGCGGTTTTTCGATTCCCATCGACAGATTCGGGAAGTGGTGTAGACTCCATCGTCCCGATCGAATCTGAGGTTTCATCCTACCAAGGAGGTTTCGAATGGCGATTCAGGCTCATCTCGTTGAACTTGAACGGAAACACAAGCTTCTCGAAAACGAACTGCACGAAGCGCTCGTACACCGGTCAACGGACGACCTGGAAATACTCGAACTCAAGCGGCGCAAACTGTTGGTCAAGGATCAGATCGAGCGCCTCCGCCACGTCGCCGGCGAAACGCTGCACTGAATTCTCCACTCCTGATCACATTGCTCCTGATCACATTCTGACGATCAGGCTTTCGCGAGCCAGGCTGCCGGATTCGAGTCTCTCATCTGTATCCGGCCGCACTCGCTCTTGGTCTATGTCGCTCTGCGCTTTTCGCGCCGCGCTGTTGTTTTTCGCGCCGCGCTGTTGTTATGGGCCGGTGAGTTCGCCGACGTGATCTGCGATCGCCAGCGACGATGTCAGTCCCGGTGATTCAATTCCGAACAGATTGATCAGTCCATCGACCCCGTGGTCGCGCGGCCCCTGGATCACGAAATCCTGAGAGGCGATGGCCGGCGGGACGATCTTGGGCCGCATTCCCGAATAGCTCGGCATCAGCGCGCCATCCGGCAGTGTCGGCCAGTATTTGCGGATCGCGGGATAGAATCGCTCTGCCCGTGCCGGGTCGACGGCGTAGTCGATGCGGTCGACCCATTCGACGTCGGGGCCGAAGCGCGCCTGTCCAGCCATGTCGAGGGTCAGGTGCACGCCAAGGCCTCCGGGTTCGGGCACCGGATAGATCAGACGCGAAAACGGCGCCTTCGCGCTGCAACTGAAGTAATTGCCTTTGGCGAGATAGGCCGTTGGAATCAACGCTTCCGGCATGCCCTGGATGGTGTGCGCGGTCGCCGGCGCGTCGAGACCCGCGGCGTTGACGAGCAGCCGGCATTCGACGGTCATGGGCGCCGCGCCGCCAGCCTCGATCTCGATCGCTCCAGCCCGCGCGATGGCGCGGATCATCGGCGTATGAAAGGCAAAGGCCGCGCCCGCGCTTTCCGCGTCGCCGCGCAACGCCAGCATGAAGGCGTGGCTGTCTATGATTCCGGTGGAGGGCGAGAGCAGGGCGGCGTCGCAGTTGAGGGCCGGCTCCAGCGCGCGCGCCGCCGCACCTGACAAGATCCGCATGTCGTCCACGCCGTTGGCTTCGGCATGCGCCATGATCGATTCGAGCCGCTCGGTTTCCTTCGCGCTCGTCGCAACGATCAGCTTGCCGCAGTTACGATGCGGGACGCCGTGGTCGTTGCAATAATCGTAGAGCGCGTGTCTGCCGGCGACGCACATCCGCGCCATCAGGCTTCCGGCCTTGTAGTAGATGCCGGCATGGATCACCTCGCTGTTGCGCGATGAGGTGACGGTCCCGATCCCCTCGGCCGTCTCGAGCACGATCACCTCGCGACCGGCCTGCGCCAGCCGCCGGGCGATCGCAAGGCCGATCACCCCGGCCCCGACGATGACGCAGTCGATTCGTTCCATGCGCGGCTCAGATTCCAGTATCGCGGCGCTGCCGACGATGATGCTTCGAGGGGTCGCTGTCTCGGCTCCGGCGGTGCCCCGTTGCCATTAGCGATGCGTTAATCATGCCGGTTCATTAGCCGAAGTTTAAGCAAGATTTTGATGTTCTGAAAGCAGGCGTTTACCCGATCCAAACGCGTGAAGCCAGAAAGTTGGCACCTGAAATCCGCGGGTGAATGATGGCTGGCAAGTATTGGCGGGCAGGCGGCAGAATTTCGATTCTTACGCAAGCCCTTGCGTGCACAGTCGTGCCATTCGAGGCTGCCTGGTCGATGCCCGCTGAATTGTCGCCCTCGATGTACGTTGGTTCGATCGATCCCGCTGTCATGTGGGAAATGCTGATCGTCGTCGTCATTGTCAGCGCCTTTCTGGCCGCGGTCGTGCTGTGGTTGCATTCGGCCCTTCGCCACGTCAAACACGCGAAATTGCAGAGAAATGCGTTCATCAGCTCCGCCCTGAACAATCTCAACCAGGGCGTGATGATGACCGACCGGCGAAATCGCATCGTGTTCTGCAACGATCGTTTCCTCGAAATCTACGAGCTCAGCAGGGCCGATGTCGCTGGCAAGACGACGGGTCGCGAGTTGCTCGAACTGACGCGCAGGCGTGGACTCATGGACCATACGATCGAGGAGTTCGCCGCATCCGCGAGTCGGCCGGAAGGCCTGGTCGTCCAACTCCCCGGGGGACGATCAATTCTTTCAAAGCTGTTTCGGTTGCCGAACGGCGGGGCGATCGGAACCCACGAGGATTGCACCGTGCAGCACAGCCTGTCGCTGCAACTCGCTTCCACCAAGCAATTCCTGGAATCGCTGCTCGACAACGTGCCGGTCTGTGTCGCTGCGAAAGCCATCGAGGACGGCCATGCCGGCCGCTACATCTTCGCCAATCGTGCGTGGGAGAAATTCTGGCAATTCTCGCGCGACCAGGCTGTCGGCAAGCGTGCTGACGAGCTTTTCGGCCCGGCTTCGGTTACCAGCATCGAGGCGACGGATCGCGCGGCTCTCGACTCGCCGGACGGATCGTTCCGCAACGAATTCGAGGTGGAGCGCGGGTCGTCGAAGCGAATCGTTGCGTCGACCCGAATCGTCGTGCGCAACCAGCAGATGCAGCCCGAGTTCCTGCTCATCCTGTTCGAGGATGTCACCGAGCGGCGCGCGCTCTCGCGCGAACTGGAGCACACCAAGAAATTCCTGGAGGTGGTGGTCGACAACGTTCCGGTCTCGCTGATCGTCGAACGGGTCAGCGATGGCAAATATCTGCTGGCCAATCGCAGTGCCGAGGTCATTCTCAATCGGCCGCGTGAAGAGGCCACGGGCTTGACGGCGAAGGATATCTTCAATCCGCGTGAAGCCAGGCTGATCGTCGCGCGCGACGAGGCCGCGATCAAGAAGCGCGGCCTGCTCGCCGAGGAACATCCGATCAGCACCAAGGACGGGCTGCGGCTGTTTCTGACGCGCCGCGTGACGCTGATGGACGATGCGGACGAACCGCAATATCTGATCAAGACCTATGAAGACGTCACCGATCGCCGGCAGACGGAATCGCGCATGGCCCACATGGCCTATCATGATGGCCTGACGGATCTTCCGAACCGCGCGGCCTTCCTGCAGGCGCTGTCGCAGATGATCGAGGCCTGCTCCGGCACCAGCGAGGAATTCGCGGTGCTCTCGGTCGACCTCGATGGCCTGAAGGAGATCAACGACGTGTTCGGTCACGCGACCGGCGACAAGGTCCTGATCGAGGTGGCCCGTCGCATCCAGTCCGTGGCGCGCGGCGGCGTCGTGGCGCGACTGTCGGGCGGCGAATTCGGCCTGATCATCGACGGCGAGCAGCCGAAGGCCGGCAAGGCGCTGGCCCAGCAACTGCTCGAGGCGATGGCCAAGGAATTCCAGATCGACGGCAAATCGGTTCGCACCGGTGTGACCACCGGCATTTCGGTGTTTCCGGACAACGGCGCCGATGCCGCATCGCTGCTCGCCAATGCCGGAGCGGCGCTGTTCCGTGCCAAGGCGAAATCCCGCGGAGCGATCAGCCTTTACGAGCCGGAGATGGACCAGCAGATCCGCGATCGCCGCGTACTGCATCAGGAACTCTCGGTCGCGATCAAACACGGCGAACTCTCGCTGTATTTCCAGCCGCAGGCCAAATCCGGCAGCACCGTGGCCACGAGCGAGATCATCGGCTTCGAGGCGCTCGCCCGATGGCTGCATCCGGTGCGGGGCTTCGTCCCGCCGAGCGATTTCATCCCGCTCGCCGAGGAAAGCGGCCTGATCGTCGAAATGGGCGAGTGGATCCTGCGCGAAGCCTGCCGCGAGGCCGCATCCTGGCCGAATCCGCTGCAGATTGCGGTCAACCTGTCGCCCGCCCAGTTCATGCACGGCGACCTCGTTGGCCTCGTCCACTCCATCCTGCTCGAAACCGGGCTGGCGCCCGGCCGGCTGGAACTTGAAATCACCGAGGGCGTCCTGATCGAGGATTTCGATCGCGGTCTGGCGCTGCTGCGGCGGTTGAAGGCGCTTGGCGTGTGCGTGTCCATGGACGATTTCGGCAGCGGCTATTCCTCGCTGAGCTATCTGCAGGCGTTCCCGTTCGACAAGATCAAGATCGACCGCGATTTCGTGCTCAACTTGGGGCGCAATCCGCAATCGGCGGCAATCGTTCGCGCGGTGATCGGGCTCGGCCACGGCCTCGAAATGTCGATCGTCGCCGAGGGCGTTGAAACCGAACAGCAGCTGATCTTCCTCGCCGATCAAGGCTGCGACGCGGTGCAGGGCTATCTGATCGGTAGGCCGCTGCCGATCAGCCAATATCCCAACCTTGTGGGTCGCGGCGGCAATGTCATGGAGGCGGTGCGCAAGACAGGCTAGTGGTAGGGGCTCTCGTCTCTGACACTGGTCTTGCGTATGGCGGATTACGATCTTGCGGTCATCGGCGGCGGGCTGAACGGTGTCAGCATGGCGCGGGACGCCGCAGGCCGAGGTTTGCGTGTGATCCTGCTCGAACAGGGCGACCTCGCCTCAGCCGCATCCTCGGCCACCCCACGCCTCGTTCATGGCGACCTCTCGGTGCTGGAGCGGCGTGGCTTTCTGCGCGTCCGCGCGGCGCTGGCCGAGCGCGACGTCTGGCTGACGATCGCGCCGCATCTGGTGCGGCCGATGCGCTTCGCGATCCCCGCGCATGCGGACGAGCGCCCGCCCTGGGCGTTGCGTGCGGGGCTGTTGATCTATGACCATCTCGTCAGCCGATCGCGCCTGCCGGCCTCCGCGACCATCGATGTCACGCACCATCCGATCGGCGTTGCCTTGAAACGACCGTTCGGAACGGCGTTCGAATATTCGGACTGCATCGTGGACGATTCGCGTCTCGTCGTCGTGACCGCGCTCGATGCCGCCGAGCGCGGGGCGGCGATCCGCACCGGCGCCCGCTGCGTTCGAGCCGATCGCGACGATGTCTGGCGCCTCGCGGTGATCGACCGCGGCCGCCGTCAGGTCGTCACGGCGCGCTCGCTCGCCAATGCCACCGGCGCCTGGACGACCTCCGTCGCCGAAACCATCATGCGCCTGCCGCAGCCGGCGGCAGACGTCGTCCAGATTTGCCAGATCGTCGTTCGCCGCCTGTTCGAGAGCGACAATGTCTACGTATTCCAGAACAGCGACGGCCGGTTGATTTTCGCCAGCCCCTATGAGCGTGACTTCACGCTGATTGGTACGGTTGACCATGGCTTCACGGGCGATCCCGCCATTGTCACGACCAGCGCGAACGACATCGCCTATCTGTGCGAGGCCGCCAACCGGTATTTCCGGGAGCGGATCGGCTCGTCCGATGTGGTCAGGACCCTGTCTGGCGCCAATATCAGGCCGCCGGGCGGACGCGACGGCGTGTTGCGCTTCGACCGTCGCCGCCGCAAGGCGCCGCTGATCACGATGTTCGGGGGTGACGTCACGACCGCGCGGCTTCGCGCGGAACGGGCCGTTGCCTGCCTCACGCCGTTCTATCCGATGTCGCCGCGCTGGACGGCGACGGCGCCGCTGCCGGGCGGCGATTTCGCCTGGGACCGTTTCGAGGAGCAAGTGGAGGCGGCGCGCGAACGTTGGGGCTTTCTCGGCGAGCCCGACGCGCAGCGCCTGGTTGGCGCCTACGGCACCCGCATCGCCGACGTGCTTGGCGAGGCCGAAAGCAGGGCTGATCTCGGGCCTCGCTTCGGCGAGGACCTGACGGGCGCGGAGGTGCGCTATCTCATGGCAAGGGAATGGGCGCGCTTTCCGGAAGACATTCTCTGGCGGCGCTCCAAGCTGGGGCTGACCATGGCGGCGAACGATCGTCAGGCGCTGGCGGCGTTCATGGCGGAGGGGCCATAGGCCGCGATCGGCTGATCGATACGGCACGTCGGGGTGGATGAAGCCGGAATTTGCACCGCACCACGGTTGAGCCGGAGCTTCTCCACGGTTAGCGTGCCCTGACATCGGGCGCGGGGACATGGCTGGGGACTTAGCAAATACGGACATCGCCGCCACCCCGGCAAAGACCGTTGCTTTGCCGGATCTGATCGATATGCCGTTGCTGCGTATCGAGGGGGTCGCGAAGCGATTCGGCGGCTTCCGCGCCGTCGACCGGCTGTCGCTCGATATCCGCGCGGGCGAGTTTTTCGCCCTGCTAGGCCCGAGCGGCTGCGGCAAGACCACGCTGTTGCGGATACTGGCCGGCTTCGAGACTCCGGATGAGGGCCACATCCTGCTCGACGGCAAGGACATCGCGCAGGTGTTGCCGCACCAGCGGCCGGTCAACATGATGTTCCAGAACTACGCGCTGTTTCCGCATCTGTCGGTGCGCGACAACATCGCGTTCGGACTGAGACGCGCGGGAATGACGCGGCCCGCGATCGAGACTCGCGTGAGCGAAATGGTCGCCCTGGTCAAGCTCGAGGGGCTGGAGATGCGCAAGCCCGATCAACTGTCCGGGGGGCAGAAGCAGCGCGTGGCGTTGGCGCGCGCGCTGGCGCGGCGTCCTCAGCTCCTCCTGCTCGACGAGCCCCTGGCCGCGCTCGACAAGAAGCTGCGCGAGAGCACTCAGCTTGAATTGATGGAGTTGCAGCGGCGCCTCAACATGACGTTCATCGTCGTCACCCACGATCAGGAAGAGGCGATGACGATGGCAGGGCGGATCGGCGTCATGGATGCCGGCCGGCTCGAGCAGGTGGCGACGCCGCGGGAGCTCTATGAGGCGCCGGCTTCGCGCTGGGTCGCCGAGTTCGTCGGCGACGTCAATCTGTTCGACGGGCAGGTCGCATCGCGTGACGCGCATCGCCTGATGGTGACGACGCGCGACGCCGGAACGCTCTCGGTGGCCGAACCGCGCCAGCCGCTCAGCCGGAGCATCGTGTCGGTGGCGATCCGGCCCGAAAAGGTCAAGCTGTCGCGGCGGGGACCCGCGATGGACGGCGCGAGCGCGCAAGCGATCAACCGTCTGGAAGGGATCATCGTCGACACCACCTACCTCGGCGGCCTCACCGTCTACAAGGTGAAGCTCGACAGTGGCGCCATGGTTCGCGCCGCGATGGCCAATACCGCGCGGCTCGACATGGACGCCTACCGCGCGAGCCAGCGCGTGGTTGCGTGGTTCACGCCCGACGATTGCGTGGTGCTGGAGCAATGAGCGCGGGCTCCATCTTCACCCGCCCGGCGCGGCTCGCCGCGATCGCGCCCTATGTCTGGATGGTTCTGTTCTTCCTCGTCCCGTTCGCTTTCGTCCTCAAGATCAGCCTGTCGCAGACCGCGATCTCGCAGCCGCCCTATGCGCCGGTGTTCGATCTCGGTGAAGGCTTCGCGTCGCTCGGGGCCGCCCTGGCCGCCTTGTCGTCGGACAATTTCCACCTGCTGTTCTCCGACGATCTCTATGTGCTGTCCTACTTGCGCAGCCTGGTCGTCGCGGCCGTTTCCACATCGATCCTGCTCCTGATCGGTTACCCCATCGCCTACGGCATGGCGCGGCTGCCGAAGCGCTGGCAGGCGATCGCGATGATGCTGGTGATCGTTCCGTTCTGGACCTCGTTCCTGATCCGCATCTATGCCTGGATCAACATCCTGCAGCATGACGGCCTGTTGAACCAGATCCTGCTGGCGCTGCACCTGGTCTCGACGCCGATGGTGTGGCTGTCCACCGACACCGCGATGTATCTCGGCATCGTCTATTCCTATCTGCCGTTTATGATCCTGCCGCTCTATGCGACGCTCGCGAAGCTGGACCCGGCGCTGGAGGAGGCCGCCGCCGATCTCGGCGCCGCGCCGCGCGAGGTGTTCTGGCTGGTGACGTTTCCCTTGTCGCTGCCCGGCGTCGGCGCCGGCGTGCTCCTGTGTTTCATTCCGATCGTCGGCGAGTTCGTGATCCCCGATCTGCTGGCGGGCTCCGACGCGTTGATGATCGGCCAGACGTTGTGGCTGGAGTTCTTCACCAACAAGGACTGGCCGGTGGCGTCCGCCACCGCGATCGTGCTGCTCGCGCTCCTGCTCGTGCCGCTCGTGCTGTACGACCGGCTGCAGCGCCGCCAGCTGGAGGCCGCGCGATGAGCGCGCGCAGGCTGTCCCGCTTCAACATCGCCTCACTCGCGCTGGGCGCGGCGTTCCTTTATCTGCCGATCCTGATCCTGGTGATCTATTCGTTCAATGCCTCGCGGCTGGTCACGGTGTGGGGCGGCTGGTCGCTGCGCTGGTACGACGAGTTCTTCAACGACAGCGCCATGATTGAGGCGGCGTGGATGAGCGTGCGCGTGGCCGTGGCCTCCGCCTCGATCGCGACCCTGATCGGCACGCTAGCGGCGGTGGCGCTGTCGCGCGGCGAGGGATTTCGCGGCCGCACGCTGTTCTCGGGCATGCTCTACGCGCCGCTGGTGATGCCCGAAGTCATCACCGGGCTGTCGCTGCTGCTGTTGTTCGTGGCGCTGAACGCCGAGCGCGGCTTCTGGACCGTGACCATCGCGCACACGACGCTCACCATGTGCTTCGTCGCCGTGGTGGTGCAGTCGCGCCTCGCCTCGCTCGACCGCAGCCTGGAGGAGGCCGCGATGGATCTCGGCTGCGATCCCGTGCGCGCCTTCGTCATGGTGACCTTGCCCCTGATCGGGCCCGCGATCGCGGCGGGCTGGATGCTGGCATTCACGCTGTCGCTCGACGATCTCGTGATCGCGAGCTTCACCACCGGACCCGGCTCGGCAACCCTGCCGATCCGGATCTATTCCGAGGTGCGGCTCGGGGTGAAACCGGAGATCAACGCCATCTGCACGATGGTGATCGGCTTCATCGCAGTGGTGATCGTCGCGGCCTCGGTGGCCTCGAAACTGTCGAGCGAGCGCGGCGAAAGCGCCGCGCCATTGTGAACCGGAGCGTCCATGACGTTTGCGTACCAGATATTGATCCACACCCCGATCTGGGTGTTTCCATTGTTCGCCTATCTGGTGTGGCTCGGCATCAAGGCGATGCAGCCACGGACCACGACGATCTGGCGCTCGCTCATTGTCCCGGCGATTTTCATCATCTGGGGGCTGACGCGGCTGCTGTCGGATTACCAGCACGGCATGGCCCCGCTGCTGTCGTGGATCTTAGCGGCGTTGGCGCTGGCACTGGTCGGCCTGCTGACGGCAAGACCGTTCGAACTGGATCACGTGACGGGGCAGATCCACCGCCCGGGCAGCCCCATTCCGTTGGTTCGCAACGTCACGATCTTTGCCCTGCAGTATATGGTCGCAGTGATTGCGGCGATCCACCCCGATGGCCTGACGATGGTACCCCTCCTCGGACGCGCCGTCTCCGGTGCGATGACCGGATACTTCCTCGGCCGCACCATCGCGCTGCTGCGCCAATACCGGATGCAGTCGAAGGCGGACGTCGCGGCTTGACCGCGCCCCTGGGCAGACCGCATGGTCAACTCGACTGGAAAAGCCCGGCGGCCAGCGCCGCGACGTGAGCGTGGACCGCGCCGCGCTCGACTCCTGATGCATCGACGCAGCAATCCGGGCTGGCTCGACGACCGTCGTCCGTGGCTTCCGGAAGGAAGGCATAATGCCCGATCTCGGGCGCGAGCATGACCAGCTCATTCGCCGCCAGGCGCTCATGCAGCCAGGTCGAGACCGGCAACACGAAGTCGAAGCCGCCGACGACAATGCGTGTCGGCGTCGTGATCGACCGCAGGCCGTCCTCGTTGCAGCCCAGCACGGAATTGCCGGGCGCCAGCATCAGCGCGGCCTTGAACCGCGTATCCAGATAGGACAGGGACATCCGCGCCCAAGAGTCGCGGAAGATGGTGCTGGTCTCCAGCAGGCCGGGCAGATGGTCCGCGAGATCGGGGAATTCGCGCGGGCCGCGGCCGAAATTCTTGTTCTTCGGCGAGCGCTCGAATCGAGAGCTCTCGGTGATGGCGCCAAGCAGCGCTGCGGCCGTGCAGCCGCCGAGCGAATAGCCCACCACGAAGGCGCGCTCCGTGTCGATGCGCCCGGCGAATTCGCCGTCCGCCGCGAGCGTATCGAGCAGCAGCGTGAGGTCACGGGCGCGCTCCCACCATGCCAGAAAGCCTTCGGCGCGATAGGGCTCGGCGGAGCTATTGCCGTGGTGGTCGACGCCCACCGCGACGAAGCCGCGCGCAGCCAGGTCGCGGGCCAGCCAGTCGAGATGCATGGCCGTGCCGCCGGTGCCGTGTGACAACACCACGATTGGATAGCGTGCGCGGGTGGGGCTCAGGGCCGCGTCGCGGGCGGCCGGTCGATACGAGAACCACGTTGCCGTCGTGTCGCTCGCGTGCAGGTCCTGTTCAGCGGCGTCGTCCGCGGCCGGGTACCATGCAAACCAGCTCAGCGGGCGCGGGCCGTTGCCATCCCAGTTCGGTCGCGACGTGTCCTCAAACAGTCCCTGTCGAAATCCAATCGTCATCGAAATCCACACTGCTGTCATGCTCCGCGACAGCGGGGCATCCAGTACGCCGCGGCATCGCGGCTCAATCACCGGCCTCTCGGGTACTGGATCGCCCGATCAAGTCGGACGATGACAGTGCGCTTGGCTGGGACAATCGCTCACGACTTCACCGCACCCGCCGTCAAGCCGCCGACCATGTAGCGCTTGAAGGCGTAATAGACCGCGGCCGGCGGCAGCGCGTAGATGAAGCCGGTGGTCATCAGGAGTTCCCACGGGCTGTCGTCGGCGGCGAGGAAGTTGCCAAGCGCGACCGGCAAGGTCAGCTGCTTCTCGTTCGACAGCAGCAGGAACGCGTAGAGATATTCGTTCCAGGCCAGCAGCACCGCATAGGTGCCGATTGCGACCAGCGACGGCATCATCAGCGGAATATAGACCAGGCGGAAGATCTGCAGGGTGGTGGCGCCGTCCATCACGGCGGCTTCATCGAGTTCGACCGGCAGCTTGTCGGAGGCCTGTTTCAACACCCAGATCGCGTAGGGCGAGGCGATCGTCACCATCGCCAGGATCAGGGCCAAATGCGAGTTGAGCAGGCCGTAATTGCCCATGGTGCGGTACATCGGGACCGCGAGGAACGCCGCCGGAATGAAATAGGTGAACAGCGCCAGATTCATCACCATGCGGCTGCCCGGCACCTTCAGCCGCGAGATCGAGAACGCTGCGCAGGTCGCGATCAGCAGCGTGAGGATGCCGACGGCGGCGGCGATGAACACCGAATTGCCGAACTGCAGCCAGAAGTCCCGCAGGAAATAGTGCCTCTGATGGAACACGATCTCGAAATTGTTCAGCGTCGGATGAACAGGCCACAGCTTGCCGGAGAAGGCATCCTCCTTCGGCGAGATCGCGAACACGAACATGTGGTAGATCGGGATCATGGTCCAGATGAAGACCGGGATGCCGATCAGCAAGAGCCGCGCCTCGATGCCGACGTCGCGCCAGGTAAATTCGTTAAGGCCGGGGAGCTTCATCGCGACAACCGTTTCATCATGAAATACACCAGCGGCAGCACGAACGGCAGCGCGCACACGATCGAGGCCATGGCCAGGCTCAACTGGTCGAGCCTGAGATAGCGGATGCCCAGCGTCGACAGCACATGGGTGAGATCGGCCGGCCCGCCGCCGGTCAGCAGATAGACGCTGTTGAAGTCGCCGAGCGTCCAGATCATCGAGAGCAGCGTGCAGGTGATGTAGAGCGTCTGCATCGACGGCCAGGTGATGAATCGGAATTTCTGCCACCAGGTGGCGCCGTCGACATCGGCGGCCTCGAACAGGTCATGCGAGATGGCGAGCCGTCCGGTCATCAGGATCAGGGTCCAGAACGGCAGCGATTTCCAGATGTGCACGCCGATCGCCATCGACAGCGCCACGGTCGGATCGTTCAGCCAGTTCGGGCCGTCCTCACCGGTGAACTTGAAGATCAACTGGTTGACCATGCCCCATTCGGGATTGAGCATGAAGCGCACCGACAGGATGGTCGGGATCGACGGCACCGCCCAGGGCAGGATGAACACCACCGACAGCCATTTGATCCAGCCGCGCTGCTGCACGAAGAAGCCCGACAGGAACAGTGCGATCAGCATCTTGATGTTGATGCCGATGACCAGAAAGATCAGCGTGTTGACCGCGGCGCGCGCGAAGATCGGGTCGTGGAACAGCGCCACATAGCTCGACGGCTGGCGCGCCAGCCACAGCCCGTAGCCGACGGGGTAGACCACGAAGGCCGCAAATATCAGCAGATAGGGCACCAGGAGCAGGATGCCCCACACCTGCGGCGGCGACAGCCGCGCCGACAGCGGCGCGCCTGGGATATCGGATGCTGAGAGCGTGATCGCCATGAGTTCACTCTTGGAACGAGGTGCGGGCCGCTACCGTGCCGTCGTCCCGGCGAAGGCCGGGACCCATACGCCGCGGCCGTTGCTTTGAACGACGCTGTTCGCCGGCTTTCGCACAACAATACAGGCCTGTGGTTATAGGTCCCGGCCTTCGCCGGGACGACAGCTTACTAATTTGGCATCCCTCTCCCCGCAAGCGGGGAGAGGGAGACGTGCGACTAACCCGCGACTTCCTTGAGGCGGGCGATCAGTTCGTCGACGGCTTTTTCCACCGGGACCTTCTCGCTCACCACGCGGTTCATCGCCTTGGCCCAGACGTTCTCGTTGTTCAGGATCGTGAACTTCCAGTTCTTGGTGAAGTCGAACGGCGTGGTGCCGCCGGTGAACTGGGTCCAGACCGCCTTGCGATGCCGGTCAGCCTGCCAGAACGGGCTCTGCTGGCTTGCCGTCGTCACCGGGAACCAGCGGCCGAGCGCGCCTTCGATATAGGGCCGAAGGTTCTCTTCCTGCAGCAGGAACTTGATGAACTCCCTGCCATCGGCCTTGTTCTTGGCCGACGTGAACATCAGTCCGGTCTTGACGTCGGAGCGGTACTTGATCGGCGTGCCGTCCGGCTTGTTGGGAAAGGACGCGGTGATGATCTCTTCCTCGTAGTTCTTCTTGCCCAGCGCGCGCTGCTCGGGGGTCAGCGCCGCATTGTTGGAATCGTCGAGCCACTTCGCCGCGATCGAAATCGTGAAATTATGCGTCATCACGGTGGTCTTGTTGTGGAAGGCGACGTTGTTGTCCGGATCCTTCCATGTCGTCGAGGAGGGTGGCGTGCAGCCCTTGATGTAGGTGTCGGTATAGTCCTTCATCGCGTGGATCAGGTTGTCGCGCACCTTCGGGTCGTCGACCAGCAGCTTGCCGTTGTCGTCGACCAGCTTGACGTTGTAGGCATCCATGAAGGTGTAGAACGACTGGAACGAGTCGGTGGATTCCACGCCCATCGGCTGGCCGACGCCATAGATGCGCTGGCCCGTCGCCTTGCGGCTCGCCGACTGCACCTTGTCGCACCAGAAGGTCCAGTAATCCTCCCATTTGGTTGGGATGTCGCTCTGCTTGAAGCCGGCCTGTTCCAGCATGTCCTTCCAGATCTGGACATGCATGCTCTGCTGCTTCAGCGGGAAGCCGTAATAGGCCTTCTTCTTGGCCACGTCGTTATAGAGGAGCGCGGTCTCCAGCGTGTTGGGTGCGAACGCCGATTTCATCGGCTCCAGGATGTCGCCGAGGTCCTCGAGCTTGCCTTCATAGGCCCACTTGCCCTGCACCTGCACGTCGTAGGTGTCGGCATAGGCGACGTCGGGCACGCTGCCGGAATCCAGCGCCGCCACCGTCTTCGGGATCATGTCCTGGATCGCATACTGCGACAATTCGACCTTGATGCCGGTCTTGGTCTCGAATTTCTTGATGGCCTCGAGCAAGGCGTCGTCCTCGGACTTGTAGAAGCCCTTGCCGAACCAGACCGTGATCTTCTTCTCCTGCGCCATCGCCGGCGCCGCGCATAACAGCCCTAAAGTCGCCGCCGCGATCGAAAATGCGCCTATTCCCTTTGCAATCCCCTTATAAATTCCCTTATCTGATCCCTTGGGTCTCACATCGTTCTCCCTGCTTGTCGCCGATCTTGTTAACCGGTTGGGTAAAACACTAGCCCATGGACGCGGCCCAATCCAGATGGCCCGGTTAGATCTTGCGTAGGGGGCCGGCGTGGTGGCGAACATCGTTATCGCCTGGCGGATACCGTCAAAGAGCCGGAGGTGGGTTGCTTCACTCCGTCATTCCGGGGCCGCCCGCAGGGCTGAACCCGGAATCTCGAGATTCCTCGAAGCGCCCACCCACCGCCGTCATGCCCGGCGCATGCGGGTTTCCAGTACACGACACCGTTCCGATTCCCCCACGAGCGCCGCGGATTACTGGATCGTCCGCTGGAGCCTGTCATCGGGCGCGCATTCGCGCGACCCGGTGGCGGACGATGACGATTGGATGTGGGGCGCCGCGCCGGGGCTTTCGCGAAACCCATCATGGGCCGCAAACTGCATTTGATGGGTATCGCCGGCGCTCCGCCCACCTCCGGCTCCATTATCCTGTTTCCATCACTTGCCGCTCACCAACTGCGCCCAGCGCTCCTGCTGCGACGTCTGCAGGCTTTTTCTTTCCTGCTCGAGTTCGCCAACGCGCGCTGCGGCAGCGTTCATGGCTTGCGCCGCGGCATTGTAGCGGTTCACGGCGAGCTGAAACGGGAAGACGAATTCGCCGTTGACCACCTTGTAGGTGCCGAATTCCCGGACCAGGACCGCGACGTAATTGTCGTAGGCGCGATAGAAGTCGGCGCGCGCCGGCAACATCCTGGACATCAGAGCCGTGATTTCGGCTTGCCGCTTGTCGATGCTCTGCAGCAGGCTGCCGACAGCGTCCTTCTCGCCGTGAGAGCGCGCGAATTTCTCGATCGTGTCGCGCTCGGCCTTGAGCAGCGCCGTGTATTGCGGCAACGAGGTCGTCGCATTGGCCTCCGCTGTTTTCAGATCGCGTCGAAGGGCCTCGAGGTCGTCCCGGCTCGCCGTACCCAGATTGATCTGTCTTGAAGCGCCCGATGGCGCGATCTCGCTCGACAGCCTGTCAATGGCCGCATCGGTTTCATCCGCCGCCTTGGTTGCCATGGCGATCGTCTGCAGCAGCCTGTTCTGCGGATGTTGCCTCAGCGCCGCATCGATCTGTTTGGGATCCGTGGCGGCCTGCAACGCCGTCTGCCGTTCACGCGCGGCCATGCTGTCCTGCAGCTTGCGCAGGTCGCCCAGAAAATAGACTCCAGCCGCGAACACGACGAATAGCGACAGGAAGGCTATACGCACGCGCCATGTCGCATTCGGATCTGAAGGCATTGGCATCTCCGAAATGCCGTATTGAACGAAGGACCGTCGTCGGGTGCAAGCGCAATGTCGGGCTTTCCCACACGCGAGCCGCCACAGGAGGGTGCGCCAGGCCGATCGCATGACGACGATGCAATCCAGCTGAACAGGTGTTCAAGAAAGTTCCGAGCCTGTTCCAGGAACGTCGCGTGGCGCGACGCGTTTTCCTCTCGCGCAACAACGATAGGAGAAGCAAAATGAGGAAGCTTTCTTGCGTTCTCGCTGCGCTGGCGACCATCGCAGTTGCGGCGCCTACCGTGGCGAGCGCCGAGGGGTTCAGCCTCCGCATCGGCGGGGACCGGGACTATTACCGCGAGCACTATCGCGGCCCTCGTGCCGAGTTCTACGAACATGACCGCGGATGGCACCGCGGCTGGTACGATCGCGATCGAGACCGAGTGGTAGTTATTAGGCGTCACCATCATTGGGACGACTAATACGGAATGGCCCCCGGTGGGGGCCATTTTCGTTTTGGATATCATGGGTGAATGAGGTTCGCAGAAGCTATCGTTCCTGCTCCATGGTGACGGCGACGGCCCCGGTCGCCGACAGCCGCACCTTGTCGCCTTCCACGTCTGCGACCATGCTGCGATCGATGAAATGGTGATGGCCCTTGTGGCTGCCCTCGCCACTGTCCTTCTTGGTCAGCTTGATGCGCGCACCCTCCACCTTGTCGACCGTGCCAATGTGGACACCATCCGCGCCGATGACGTCCATGTGTTCCTTGATGTCCAGCATTGATCGCTCCTTGATAGTGAGTGGAAGGACGGGCTCTTCCGAGCGCCCGACCGTGCCGCAAGGCGACGCGAGCAATGCGTTCAAGGGCCCGCGCGACGCGTGTGCAGCGGTTTGTCGTCTCACGCTCGATCGCAACAAACGCCGGGGCTCTGGGTTCCCGCACGACCGGAAGATTCGGGGCAACGCCGCCAGTGAGGTGCACAGGCCGGAGGGTAGCAGCGCGGATCAGGGCGCCCTGCGTTCACCCGTAGCGCAGCTTCAGCGCGAGGATGATGCCGACCAGGGTGATGGTAATGAGATTGGCGACCACGAGCGGGAGATCGCCGATCAGCGCGCCATAGAGCAGCCACAGCGCGTTGCCCGTGACCAGCAGAACGAACATCAAGGCCGAGACGTCGCGGGTCGATCGGGTCCGCCACGCCCGGATGACCTGCGGCAGAAACGAACCGGTCGTGCAGGTCGCGGCCAGAAGCCCAATCAGAGTTGTGATAAGCACGAGAGGCCCCTGTTCGAATCCCGAATTGGCCTGTCACTTAAACAGGCGCGGGATCAAGGGCAAGCGCGCGGCAGCCATGCTGTCCGAGCTCATTCCCGTGACGTGAGCTTTGCCTTGCGGGAACGATGCCACGCGGCGAAGGCGTCGATGACCTGTCTGAAGAATCGCGGCGGCAGGAAACCGTAGTCATAGCGATCGCTACGGCCAATTCTCCTGATGTCATAGCCCGGCCAATCGAATTCGTTACCTTCCGCAACAACGATCCATGATCGCTCATCGTCGAGCCCGAGATGCCGTTTCACAGCGGCGGGAATTTCGACGGCGCTCGCGGGATCGGCGGGAGCGGAATGCGTGATGGGCAGAACCACGACAAGCGTTGTGTCATTCGCGGTACGCTCGACCACCAGCACGATCACGCTCGGGCGATCCTTACGCCCCTCTTCACGTCCCGCTTGATGCTCGTGATGCCACAGATAGGAATAGGATATCACGAGGCCCGGTTCGGGCGTGGGGATCGGCATCCGCCTTCGTTATTTCGGCTCGAGCAGGGCATCGAGATGCGCATGGCGCTCGTCCATGCGTGAGGAACCGATTGTCTGAGCCCTCTCGTCGGGCAGCTCGGCCGTTGCAAAGCTCCGGCGGCGCTGCTTGAAGCGCTGGAATTCCTCGTACTCGTCGGGCCCGATGAAATAGCCGGTAATCGATCCGTGGCTCGAAACCGCCACGGCCTCTCGCTGGGCGACCATTCGGTAGCGGCCGAAGTTCCGGGTGAACTCCGAAGCCGGGACGCTGTCGGCCATATCGGTAGCTCCTCTGTTTCGTGCTTAATATACGTAATTTGCGTGAACAGCGCAACTTGCGCTTTTCGCGACTGCCTGCCGTTGATGAGTCAAGGATTTGAGAATGCGTTGTATTGTTCTCTGCCGCCATGGCGCCTTTGACGACGGCGCGACCTACGGTGGCCGCGCAGACCGAGCGATGCAGTCCCAACCCGCAACCCTACTTTCCGGTTTCCGCCGGCGCGCTGGCCGGCGCCGCCTGCGCGTCCGGTTCGGGCAGCTTGAACCCGCCGCCGGTGAAGCGCTCGATCACCGAGCGCACGGCGTCGCGGGTCTTCTTGTCCTTGACCGCGTCGAGCAAGGGTGCGGAGGCCTGCGAGCGCCGCAGCAGGCTGTCCGGATCCGGGAACACCAGCGGGTCGTCCCAAGGGCCCTGGATCACGAACGGCAATTCGAACGCGGGCGCGCCGTTGCCGGCCGCGGTCAGGCTGGCGGTGCCCTTGAGGTCGTATTCGCGGGTCGGGACCGAGGCCGTGCCGCTGAGGGTGACGCGGGTCGTCGGCCCCTCGATGCGAACGTCATCGGCGGAGGCGATGCCGTCCTTGAACTTCACCGCGACCGTCATGTTGCCATAGGGCGTAGAGCCGTTGCGGAAATTGCCGGCGCCCGAGAGCGGCTTGCGCTCCAGCCGTCTCAGCAACTGCTCGACATTGAAGCCGGAGATCGCGCCGTCATGGCCGGTCAGGGTGGCGCCGCCGTCGAGCGACTGCATTAGGCCGAACGCACTCGACCCCGAGGCGACCAGCGCGACGTTGAGATTGCCGCGGCCCGACAGCTTGGAGATGCCGAACATCTCGTTGGCAAGGGCCTGCAGGTCGACATCGGTGAACTGGAACTGCGCCTTCACCTCGGCATTCTCGTCGGCGCGCGCGATGCCGAGCGAGCCGTTGGCGATGCCGCCGTAGATCTGCGCCTCGCCGACGCTCAGGGCCAGCGCGCCGCCGCGCAGGTTCGCGCCCAACGCGGTGCGACCGAGCCTGGTCGGGCCGACCGTGAGGCGGGCGGCCGACAGCCGCATGTCGAGATCGGTCGACGACAGCGTGTTCAGGTCGAACAGCTGCCGGTTCCAGTCGCGCGCGCCGCTGGCGAGCAGCCGGAAGGTGGAGATGTAGGGCGTGAAGTCGAGCGCGTCGGCGGCGAGCGTCGCCTGCAGCGTCTGCCGGCCATTGTTGGCATAGGTCATGACGCCCTCGGCGACGTTGCCGTCGAGCTCGACATTGACATTGGTGAGCGCGATCGACGGTCCGACCAGATTGGCGCGCGCCTTCAGCGCGAAGCGGCCAAACCCGCCGGCGCCCGGGGGCGGCTGGCCGGTCCATTGCAGCGCATCGCGCAGCGACGGGCTGTCGATGGTCAGCGTGCCCTCCATCATCGCGCTGGTGCGATTGGCGACGGTGCCGTCGAAGGCGAGCTTCAGGGGCGCGCTGGCCAGCCGCGCCTTCAGCCCGGAGCGATCGCCGGATAGCGCGGCGACGAAGTCGCCGATCGAGACGCTGGCGTCGATCCGGGTGCCGCGCCAGTCGAACTGCCCGGTCGCAGCAAAAGAGCGCGAGATCGAGGGCCAGGCCAGCGACAGGTCGATGTCATCGAGCTTCTCGGTGGTGTGATTGGCGTCGTCCTGGTAGCTCAGGATGCCGTCCTGGATGCCGATTTCCGAGAACGACATCTGGCTTTCGGCGCCGGGCTTCATGGTGCGCGCGATGGTCTGGATGAAGGGCGTCCAGTTGGTGACGCCATCGGCGGCGCGCACCACCCGGATCTGCGGCCGCAGGATCATGACGTCGGCGATCTCGAACCGTTGCAGCAACAGCGGCAACAGCCGCAGGTTCGCGGTCAGGACGTCGACCCGCAACGCGGCGCCGGCGGGGCCGCCCTTGAGGCCGACATCGTGGAACGAGACATAGCTGGCCGGAAACACCGATACCTCGGTGGCGCCATTGATGACGAGATCGAGTCCGGTCACGGCGCGGATCTGCGCCTCCACCGCATGGCGCAAGGCATCGCGGTTGATCAGCCAGGAGGTGGCGACCAGCGCGATCAGCATCACGCCGAGAAACGCCGCGACCGGCGTCCCCAGGCGTTTCATTCCTTGGGCCTTCGTCAATGACATATCCTGGTTCGGGCTTCGGGCATATCAGGTTCACGTCGCCCGGTCGCGGTTGAAATAACGGGGCAGGCGCGCCAAAGCCGTGCCGACCGCCCCAAGTTGAGAGGTTTTATTGGCCCTTTCAAGGCCATCCTCAAGGCCGCGGGCACCATACACCCGTCATTGACGCATTGCGAAGATTTCGCCTAATAATCCCCGTATTCCCGACTCCGTCCGCACCCGTCTTTCACCAGGTCACAGCTTCATGAACAAGGTCTATCCCGACGCCAAATCGGCCCTTGCCGGTCTCCTGAAGGACGGCATGATGATCATGTCCGGCGGTTTCGGGCTGTGCGGCATTGCCGAGACGCTGTCCGACGCCATCCGCGACTCCGGCGTGAAGAACCTCACGGTGGTCTCCAACAATGCCGGGGTCGACGGCATCGGGCTCTCCAGGCTCCTGGAGACGCGGCAGATCAGGAAGATGATCTCGTCGTATGTCGGCGAGAACAAGCTGTTCGCCCAGCAATACCTCGCCGGCGAACTGGAGCTCGAATTCGCGCCCCAGGGCACGCTGGCCGAGCGCATCCGCGCCGGCGGCGCCGGTATTCCAGCCTTCTACACCAAGACCGGCGTGGGTACGCTGGTCGCCGAAGGCAAAGAAGTGAAGGAGTTCGACGGCGAGAAATACCTGATGGAGCGCGGCCTGTTCGCCGATCTCGCCATCGTCCACGCCTGGAAGGGGGATACCGCCGGCAACCTCGTCTATCGCAAGACCGCGCGGAACTTCAATCCGATGATGGCAACGGCGGCGAAGGTCACGGTCGCCGAGGTCGAGCACCTCGTGCCGGCGGGCGAGATCGATCCCGACCACATCCATACCGCCGGGATTTTCGTCAAGCGCATCATTTCGGTCGGAACGGGTTTGAAGCGCATCGAGCAGCGCACCACGCGCAAGCGCGAGATCGCCGCCGCAACCGGAAAGGAAGTCTGATGGCCTGGACCCGCGAACAGATGGCGGCGCGCGCCGCCAAGGAATTGCGTGACGGATATTACGTCAATCTCGGCATCGGCATTCCGACGCTGGTCTCCAACTACATTCCCACCGGCGTCGATGTCGTTCTGCAGAGCGAGAACGGCATGCTCGGCATGGGGCCGTTCCCGTTCGAGGGCGAGGAAGACGCCGACCTGATCAACGCCGGCAAGCAGACCGTCACCGAACTGCCCTCGACCAGCTATTTCTCGTCAGCCGATTCGTTCGGCATGGTGCGCGGCGGGCATATCGATCTGTCGATCCTGGGCGCCATGCAGGTCGCCCAGAACGGCGATCTCGCCAACTGGATGATCCCCGGCAAGATGGTCAAGGGCATGGGCGGCGCGATGGACCTCGTCGCCGGCGTCAAGCGCGTGGTCGTGGTGATGGAGCATTCGGCCAAGGACGGCGCGAAACTGCTGAAGTCATGCAACCTGCCGCTGACCGGCGAGCGGGTGGTCGACATGGTGGTCACCGATCTCGCCGTCTTCACCATCGACAAGCACGGCGATGACGGCATGGCGCTGATCGAACTCGCCGACGGCGTCACGCTGGACGAGGTCAAGGCCAGGACCGAGGCGGAGTTCCGCATCGCGCTGACGAATAGCTGAGCGGCGGGAGCGGGCCCTGTCAGATCCGATTGGATCATGATCCGGAGGGCGATCCGCGCGAACCTGGTTTGACCGGGGCACTCAGCCTCCGACGCCATCCTTGGGTTTGCGCATGCGCTGCGCGCGAATCCCGTCCGAGGCCGTCGCGGGCGACGGCCGCTTCAGGCCTTTCCGTGTGACGCGCACCTTGGGGCTTGTGGCGAGCTCGGGCTGAAGCGGCGGGGACACCAGCACGGGCGCCGATCGAAGCAGGTCGGCGAGCCGCTCGGGCGGGACCGGTCTGCTGAACAGAAAGCCCTGAATCTCGTCGCAGACATGCTCCCGCAGGAATGCCTGCTGCTCGATCGTTTCCACGCCCTCGGCGACGACCGTCATGCCCAGCGCCTTGCCCATGCTGATGATCGCCTGCGTGATGGCCCGATCCTCGGAATCTCGTGGCAGGTCACGAACGAAGGAACGGTCGATCTTGATGGTGTCGATCGGAAAGTGCTTCATCAGGGACAACGACGAATAGCCGGTTCCGAAATCGTCGATCGCAAGACGAATGCCGCGACTGTGAATGGCCTCCAGCATCCTCGCCGCCCGTGAGACGTTGCGCATGACCATGCTTTCGGTGACCTCGAGCTGCAGCAGCACCGGGGGCAGGCCGCTTGCCGCCAGCGCCGCGTCGATGTCCCGCAACAGCCGCTCATCGGCGAACTGCCGCGGCGAGAGGTTGACCGCCATCGAGACCGGCCGCAGCCCGCGGCGCTGCCAGGCCATCGCCTGGGCGCAGGCCTCATTCAGGACCCAGCGTCCGATCGGGACGATCAAGCCGGTTTCTTCGGCGAGCGGTATGAACTGCGCGGGAGAAATCGCACCGAGATCGGGATGGGTCCAGCGCAGCAGCGCCTCGACCCCGGTGATCTGCCCCGTCACCATATCCACCTTCGGCTGGTAGTGCAGCGCCAGCTGATTGCGTTCCAGCGCGCGGCGCAGCGCCGATTCCAGGGTCAGGCCCTCGATCGACTGGGTCTTCACCACCTTGTTGAAGAAGCGGAAGCCGTTCTTGCCGTCCTCCTTGGCGAGATACATCGCGATGTCGGCATTCTTGGTCAGCGTCTGCCCATCGGTACCGTCCGAAGGATACATCGCGATGCCGATCGAAGCCGTGGTGTGGCATTCGTGGCCGCTGAGTTGCAGGGGCTGGCCGAGCACCGACAACAGGCTTTCGGCGATGCGTTCGATGGCGTCGATCTCAGCGGTTTCCTCCAGGATGATCACGAATTCGTCGCCGCCGAGCCGGGCCACGACGTCGCAGGCCCGCACGCAACTGCGCAGCCTGCCGGCGATCTCGACCAGCAAAGCATCGCCGGCTTCGTGGCCGAGCGAATCGTTGATGATCTTGAACCTGTCGAGATCGATGAACATGACTGCCAATTGCCGGTCGTGGCGCCGCGCGGCCTCGATCGAGAAATGCAGCAACTGGTTGAACATCACGCGATTGGGCAGATTGGTCAGGCTGTCGTGGGTCGCCAGATACTCGATTCTCTGGTCAGCCCGCGCCTTGTCGTCGGCATGATCGAAATTCGTGAAGGCGAAGGAGACGTTGTCGGCAAGCCGTTGCAGCAGGTTGACCAATTCCGGGGTGAAGGCGCTGATGTGACTCGACTGAACGAGCAGCAGCCCGAACGGCGCTCCGCCCTTGATCAGCGGGATCGCCACAGCCGAGCGAACGCCCAGGGATCGGACCCGCTCCCGAAAGCGCGTCAGTCGCGGATCGGCGACGTAGTCGTTGCTGATGGCGGGCCGCCCCGATTTGAAGGCGATCGCGCCCAGGGTATCGCTCTCCGATTCCGGCCCGCTCAGGGGGGTTGTTATGCCGATCGAAGTATCCTTTCCGACGCCGCTCGCCGCGACGACCCGAAGCAATGCCTCGCCCGGCTCGTGCAGCCAGATGTGATTGCTCATGCAAGGGTCCCCGAGCACCGCCGCCTCGCAGACGAGCTCGCATAGCTCGTCACGTGTCGTTGCCCGGAAGATCGCCTCGTTGGCTGCGCCGAGCGCGGCAAGCATGCGGGTGAGGCGTTCCTTCTGCTCCTCGGCGAGGCGACGATCGGCCTCACGCGCGAACATCTCCAGCGCGAACGAGATGTTCTCGGAGATCCGCCCCATCAGCTTGGACATCGCCTCGTCCAGCTGACCGATCTCCCGCCCGAAGAAGAAGTAGATGATTCCGACCGGGCCGGCGCCGGCGAACAGCGGAAATACGCCAAGTGCCGTCAGACCCAGGGCCTTGACGAGCGGCCGCCACGGCAGCGAGCGCTGGTCATTGGGAACGTCGTCGCTGATGCAGGGCTTGCCGGTCCGGAAGGCGGTGCCTCCCAAACCCTGGCCCTCGGGAGTCGCCGGATCCGACGAGATTCGCAGTGTCGCGGTGACTTCCGGGAAGGCGCTGGTGTGGGCGGCGAGTTTGAGCCAGGACGACCCAGGCTGCTCCACGAAGATTGCCGCGCCAACGAGATCACCTTGATCGACGGCGGCGTGGCAAATCATATCGAACATCTCGTCCACGCATTTTGCGCGCAGGATGGCTTCGTTGGTCGCGGTCAACGCGGCGAACATACGCGCGATGCGTGCTCTCGCTCGCTCCCGCTCGAAATTGTCGAGCGCAAAGGAAACATTCTCGGCCAGCTTTTCGAGCAGGCCGATGGTCTCGTCATCGAGCGCATTCGGCCGATCGAGATAGAACAGAAACGCGCCGATGCAAGCGCCGTGTCGTCTGATCGGGACCCCCGCCGCGGACCGCGAACCGATGCGCCGGGCTGCCGCATGCCATCGCCGCAGCCTGTCATCGTTGATGTAGTCGTTGGTCACGCACGGCCGACCCGTTCGAAATGCCGACGCGGCCAGCCCCTGGCCTTCGGCCGAATGTTCGTCGGTCGTGCTTGTCAATTCCCGAAGCGTGTCGAGGCCCGCCCCGGCACCGGCAACGAACTTCAATTGATGCTCGCGGTCGGCCAGCAGGACGCCGGTGCCGAGCAACTCGCCGCCGAACACCGCCGCGTCGCAGACGCGCTGGAACAACTCGTCCTCGGATGTGGCCCGCAATATGGCTTCGTTCGTGGCGCTGAGCGCCGCGAACATCTGCGCGATATTCGTTGTCACAATCATCGACGTCCGCGCTCACCCTTTTCCACCCCACCGTCAAGGTTCGCTTCAGGACGCCTAAGTTGCGGTAATGATTTGGAGTCAATGGGAGGTGAATCGGGTAGATGAATCGCCGTAGGAATAATGGTGCGCTAATTGAGTAGCCCGTAAAACTACGGTAATAGTCATCATCATACCTCTACCCCCGACCATGACGATGTTGATCCGCCCCGCTGGTCTCGACGATTCCGGCTTCATCGCCCGCAACATCCTGGCGTCGCAGCGCGGCCCCCGTCCGCGTGGCTGGTTTGATATCGCGCTGGGCTGGGCCGAGCCGCGGTGTCTGGCTTTCGTGGCGCAGGTGGCGACCGCGGAGACGCGGTCATGGTGGCATGTGTCGCACTTCATGATCGCCGAGGTCGATGGTGTGCCGGCGGCGGCGCTATGCGCCTTGCCCGCTACGGGCACCGGCGTCGACGCACGCGCCGCGATCGCGGAGGTGGCCGAGAAGTTGGGGCTGGGCGCGCCTGCACTGGCGGCAGTCTTTCGCCGCGGCGCCTATAGCGCCAACTGCTGGGTGCAGGGCGGCGAGGGCGACTGGCTGATCGAACACGTCGCATCGCTGCCCGCGTATCGCGGGCGCGGATTGGTGCAGGCCCTGATCGCGCACGCGCTCGCCGCGGGACGGAAGGCGGGCTTCACCCGCGCGTCGATCTCGTTCCTGATCGGCAACGATGCTGCCGAGCGATGCTATGCCAGGGCCGGCTTTAGCCTTGCGGAAGAGAAGCGCGATCCGGCCTTCGAAGCGCTGATCGGTGCGCCGGGGTTTCGGCGGTTTGCCCGCGGGATGTGAATCGGCCCGGACCAATCAGGCATGGCCGCCGAGGGCGCGCAATGATCGAGCGACCCGCTGGCGGAACGGTCATGCCCGGCCAAGGGCAAGGCGCAACCACGACCTCGGTTCCCGCACCAGGCGGAAGCCGAGATTGCTCGGCGGCGTGCCGGCGGCGCAACCGCCGGCGCGGGCGTCGCGGATGAAATCGGTGACATAGGCGCGGTGCGCACCTTCGGCGACGCGCACGCCGCAATTGGCATTGCTTCGAATCGTGCGGCCGGCCTCATCGAGCGCGCTGCGGACGAAGCAGGTGTCGGTCCATTCCCAGACGTTGCCGGCGAGGTCGGACAGGCCGTTCTCGTTGACGCCGAAGCGGCCGAAGACGTGCGCTTCGGTATCGCCTGTGGTAAGTTCGGCCTCGCGCTCATAGCGGCTGAGCCAGCGCTTCGACGGATCCTGCGCGTCGACCGGCAGGCCGTCATCCCTGAATTTGCTGCCGGCAGCGAACGCCCATTCCTGGTCGGTCGGCAGCCGGTAGCGATCGCCTGACTTGCGCGACAGCCAGCCCGCATAGGCTGATGCATCGTTCCAGCTCACCTGCACGGCGGGGCGGTCCGCCGTGACCGCGACGCCGCGGTCGAGCGCGCGACAAGAGCGGTCCTCGACGCACTGCTGATACTCGGCGGCGCTGACCTGATGCCGCATGATCGCAAGCGGTGCTGCGATCCGCAGCGTCGCCAGCGGCGCTTCGGCCTGCTTCCCGTCGCGGGTGAAATCGCCGGCGAGGCGATAGACCATCTGGCCTGGTTGCAACTCGACCATCGCCGGCCCGGCTACGAGCGCACGATCGTGCGCGATGTCCGAGACCAGCGGCGCCACCGCCAGCGGGCCAGCCAGGCCGGCCGCGCAGGCGATCACCAGCTTGAGTTTGAACGCGAGCAGCATGGCTGCCTCCTGAAGGGGAACGGGGCCGGATCGTCTCCGGCCCCGCTATTTGGCTAGTTGGTGGCCGGCGGGATCTCCGCGGGCGCCTTCACCTGCATCATCAGGTCGTCGTTCCACTTGCCCTCGACCTTGAAGTGGGCGGTGGCGCCGAGATCGGCGGCCTCGATCAGGTTATGCGTGACATAGGCGTAGATGCCGGGCTGCAGGAACTTGTACAGCGCGGCCCCCGCCGAGCCGCCGCGGATGAACCAGGTCTCGAGGCCTGTTTCGGGCGGGTTGGAGAACTTGCCGGTCTCCCAGACATAGTCGCCATGGCCGCCGATCAAATGCGGCCGGCTGTCACGATTGGCCTGCGAATGCACGATCAGCACGGTCTCGCCGACATTGGCGGTGAGCGCGTTCTTGCCGGTCAGCGCGCCGGCCTTGCCGTTGAACACGACATGGGTCGGGGTCAGCGTGCGCATCACCTCCTCGGTGTCGGTATAGGCTTCGCCGGGCGAGTCATAGGACTTGAACTTGCCCTTCTCGTCGCGCGGCACATACATGTCCTGCTCGCCGACATAGTAGACCTTGTCGTAGTGCAGCGAATGGCCGTGACCATCGTTGAGCCCGTCGCGCGGCAGCACCATCACGGCCCCGTTCATGCCGGAGACGACATGCCAGGGGATCATCGGACCGCCCGGGGCGCAGTGATAGACGAAGGTGCCGGTGCGGGTCGCCTTCCAGCGCAGCACGACCTGCTCGCCGGGATTGACCAGGGTCAGCGCCCCGCCGCCGAGCGCGCCGGTGGCGGAATGGAAATCGATGTTGTGCGGCATCGAATTGCTGGCGGGATTGACCAGCGTCACCTCGACGTAATCGCCTTCATGCACCACCATCAGCGGGCCCGGCATCGAGCCGTTGAAGGTCATGGCCTGGAAGGTGGTGCCTTTCTCGTCGATCACCACTTTCTTCTCCTCGATCACGAGTTTGAACTCCATGATCTTGGGCGTCTGTTTCGTGGCCTGTTCGTGGGCATGCACGAAGGGCGGCGCGACCAGGTCGACCTTCTGCCGCGGCAGCTTGAGGTCGTCGGCGAGGCAAGGGGACGCCAGCAGCAGGGCTGCTGTGGCGGCGGCGCTGAAGAGGGCGGCTCTGCGGGTCAACATCGGATCGCTCCTGGGGTGTGATGCCTTATCGCGATCACTCTGCACCCGATATTCCCTGCGATATTTGCGCTGCAGCAAACTTCCGAAGATTTTGCTGCGCGGGCGGGGGCGCCGACGCCGCGGGCCTGCTGGCGCGGACTTTGAGCCAGCTCAATGTCCGCCGAACCGATCGAGGCTATTCGCTGGCGGCCAAGCCCGGCTGGCACACGTTTCAACGGGGGTGAATTGTCGGCATGAGACCAGATCTCGCGGTTTGCTACGGTCAGGAGCGGCTGCCCCGCTACACCAGCTATCCCACGGCTCCGCATTTCTCGGCCGGGATCGCTCGCGCCGACTACGCGGAATGGCTGCAGGCGATCCCGCACCGTGCGAGCGCCTCGCTCTATCTGCATGTGCCGTTCTGCCGGCAGATGTGCTGGTATTGCGGCTGCCACACCACGGTGGCCAAGAGAGACGAGCCGATCGCGGTCTATGAAGCGGCGCTGCGCTGCGAGGTCGATCTGGTGGCGCAGCAGATCGGCCGCCGCCTCAAGGTCGAACACATTCATTTCGGCGGCGGTACGCCGACGATCATGGCGCCGCAATCGTTCACCGACCTGATCGGATCGCTCAGGCACGCCTTCTTCGTGCTGCCCACGGCCGAAATCGCCGTCGAGATCGACCCGCGCAGATTGGCCCCTGACATGATCGACGCGCTGGCCCTGGGCGGCGTCAACCGGGTCAGCCTCGGCGTGCAGAGCTTCGACGCGCGCGTGCAGCGGGCCATCAACAGGGTGCAGAGCTTCGAGGTGACGGCCGCCGCCACCGCCAATTTGCGCAAGGCCGGTGTCGCGGGGGTGAATTTCGACCTGATCTACGGCCTGCCGCACCAGACCATTGCATCCTGCCTCGATACCGTGCGGCGCTGCGTCGAGCTTCGTCCCGATCGGCTGTCGGTGTTCGGCTATGCGCATGTCCCCACGTTCAAGAAGCACCAGCGCAAGATCGACGAGGCGTGTCTGCCGGACAGTCTGGCGCGCCATGATCAGGCCTCGGGAATCGCGAATGCGCTGGTCGAGGCGGGCTATGTGCAGATCGGGCTCGATCATTTCGCACTGCCTGGCGACGCCATGGCAATCGCGTTCCGCGAGGGACGGCTGCGCCGGAATTTCCAGGGCTACACCACCGACCCCAGCAATCTGCTGCTCGGGTTCGGTGCCAGCGCGATCGGCCAGTTGCCGCAGGGCTACGTCCAGAACGAGGTCGGGATTCGCGCCTATTCGGAAGCGATCGCGGCCGGCCGGCTCGCGACCGTCAAGGGTTATGCGCTGACCGACGACGACCGCCTGCGCGCCGACATCATCGAGCGCATCATGTGCGATTTCGGCGTCGATCTCGACACGGTCTGCGCCCGGCATGGATCGGGCGCGGACGCCGTGCTGAGCTCCGCGCCGCGGCTACAGTCGCTGATCTCGGACGGCGTGGTCGCGCTCACGGGACATTCGCTCGCGGTCAACGACAATTCGCGTTTCCTCGTGCGCAGTGTCGCCGCCGCCTTCGATGCGCACCTCGATGCCTCGAAGCAGTTGCACAGCCGGGCGGTGTAGCGAACCAGACCCGTCTCGTTCATCGAGTTCGTTAGGTGCGGCTTACTCGGTGCCCAACGGTCCGACAGAATTTGCAACGCAACGAATGTCGCGGCGTGAAGACCGAAGAGGCCGGCAGAGTCGTTTCTTTTCACCTGGTCGGACGATTCCGAACCACGGAGGTTTCACGCGTCTGCCAGGGTCCCGGCTCCCTTCCGGGAGGGGGCGAAATTCTCTTCCCTGGTTACGAGCGCGAGGATGAACGCCGTCAAGTGGGATCCAGACATATGCGTCGGGTCGAATGGCCCGGCATGACCAAACTCCGCACAAATCGTCTTGAATAATTCCATGTTACCGGCGTAGCCCATGGACCACGCGCCGAACAGGCGTTCGCGAACCTGCTTCTTCCCGGCAACGACAATGTGTTTGTGTCGATGATCTTCGTGAATGCGCGCGAACGTCTCCATGACGGCGCCTTGATCACCTTCGAGCACCTGCGCGAAAAACTGGCGATCGGAAATGAGGCCGCCAGTCAGACCGCTTTCCGAGTTCGAGCGGATTGCACTGGCGAGGATCTGCTCGAAATCAGCGGTCACGTCATTCGCCAGCGAGCTGATATTGTACGTGCTGTAGTAGACGAGGCGACACAATTGCATGGTCGTTCTCATTGGTGGACGGAATAGCGACGGCTGGATTGCGTCGACCCAAGCCCTAATAGGTGAAGGAAGCGTTGATGATCATATCCGTGCAAATGCTGGTTCCGCGCGGCAAAAAAAAGCCGCCGCCGCGGCAACAAGGCGGCGGCCCAGGATCGGGGGCGCCTTTGCCCTCTGGACACGAACCTGCCGCAATGTCCAAATTCGCCTCGCCATGGAGGGTTGCCCGATGACGATTATCGATTCCCAGGTCCACGCCTATGAGGCGAACACGTCGACGCGACCCTGGCACAGCGTGCCGAACTGGCCCGATCACGTCACCGGTGACGAGATGGTGGCGGCGATGGACAAGGTCGGCGTCGACGGCGCGATCTTCATTTCAGCTTTTTCCATGTATCGCTACGACGCCAGCTATGCCGTGGAGGTGCAACGGGCCCATCCCGGCCGGATCGCCATCGTCAAGCCGGTCGACCCTGATAATCCTGACGTGGCCGATGTCGTCGCCGACTGGAAGACGACGCCGGGCACGGTCGGAATCCGCATCATGCTGACGAAGGAGAACAAGCGCGCGCCTGATGACCCCGGCCTCGACCGGATCGCACGCGCCGCCGTCCGCCACGACTTTCCTGTCAACCTGCTGTGCTGGGACAATCTGGACGCCGGCACCGCGCTGATCGATCGCCATCCCGACACCCGGTTCATCATCGACCATCTCGGCATCCTGCAGCCGCGCGTGCCGCCCGCGCCGCCGGAGCCCTGGACCGACCTTCCGAAGGTGCTGGAACTGGCCAGGCGCCCGAACGCGGTGATCAAGGTCAGCGGCGCCTGCACGCTGTCCCGGGAGCCGTATCCTTTCCCGGACATCTGGGATCCGCTGGCCCGCGTATTCGATGCCTGGGGTTTCGATCGCTGCCTGTGGGGCACGGACTGGACGCGCGCGTTCGCCGTCGTCAACTACGAGCAGGCCGTCGAGCCTTTCCTCAGGACCGATCGCCTTGATGACACCGAGCGGGCCATGCTGATGGGCGGAGCCTGCGCCAAGGCCTATCGCTGGTCACCAACGACAGGTTAGGTGCCGGCGAAACGAGGTCGCCTTCGCCAAGCTGAAGGGGCGAAACCGCGTTGCGATGAAGTTGCGCCCCGACAAAGAGCGTCGCTGCGATCCGCGTTACCGTTCGCGTCGAGAGTGGAGACGCGAATGTCCGTTGGGACCGACGATCTGGTCGATGATGTGATGCGCGCCGAGCCGCGCACCATCCGCGTGTTCCTCGCGTTCCAGATGGGCTGCGTCGGCTGTCCGCTGGCCTGTTTTCACACGGTCGCCGATGCCTGCCGCGAACACCACATCGACCGCGATGCGTTCCTTGCGGCATTGCATGACTGTACCGGGCATGATCCGGAAAGGTGGGAACCGGTTTTCCGAAAAGATCATGCTCGGGAAGGAAGCTGAGGATCAGCGCGACGGGCCGTCGTCGTCAGCACCGCGTTCGGCGAGCAGGAAGATCTTGTGCGGCTCGCGCAGCACGATGCGTTGCCGGCCGCCTTCGATCAGCCCGCTTTGTTCCCAGCCGCTCAAGGTGCGGCTCACCGTGTGCAGGGTGGTGCCGGTCATCTGCGCGATGTCCTGACGGCTGATCGGAAAGTCGATCTCGATGCCGTGCTCGACCTTGCGCCCGGACTGCTTGGCGAGGCGCAGCAGGGCGTGCGCGATACGCTGCTCGACCTGCTGGGTCGACATTTCGATCATCCGCGTCTGCACCTCCTGCAGCCGGCCGCCGACCGTCTGCAGGGTGCTGGTGGCAAGCGAGGGAAATTTCTCCACCAGCCGCGGCCAACTCGCGGTCGGCCAGGCCAGCACCACGCTGTCGTCGACGGCCGTTGCAGTGGCCGGATAGCGCGTGAGCCCGATCGCCATGGCGAGACCGAAGGTCTCTCCGGGGACGACGTAACGCACCACGATCTGCTCCCCGGACGGCGTGGTCTTGCTGGCGCGCACATGGCCGTGCAGCAGCAGGAAGAACGACTGCGCGTCGGCGCCCTGCGCGAAGATCTCGCTGCCCTTCGCATGGCGCGCCGAGCGGGCCTCACGGAGGATTTCGGCGAGCTGGTCGCCGCCGAGCCCCGCGAATAACGGCAGGTGAGCGACCAGGGAGGGATCAACCGTGCTCATGGCAGTCTCCGCGGCGCGCCGGCGGGCGAGATCGCGCCCCGCGGCGCGCCACCGGTCAGCCAGCTTGCGCTGGCGCAACGTCGGCCGGCCGGATCGCTGCTAGGAGCGGTCACAGAGACGTCGCTGCACAAGGGCAATCCCACATGACGGTTTCCGCGAGACCAATGGAGCCGGCTCCCGCACCAGGCGCGGGCCGGTCCGATGCGGTTCCACGCGCGCGCCATTATCAGGGCTTGCAGCTGTTTGCCAACAGCTTTCGCCCGTTTTTCCTGCTCGGAGCGATCTACGCCGCCATCGTGATGCTGGTGTGGCTGCCGGTATTCTACGGCGAGGTGTCGCTGACCTCGGCCTTCGCGCCGCGCGACTGGCATGTCCACGAGATGCTCTATGGCTATCTGCCCGCGGCGATCACCGGCTTTCTGTTCACGGCGATACCGAACTGGACCGGACGGCTGCCGATAAGAGGGCTTCCGCTTGCCACGCTCGTGGCCGTCTGGGGCGCAGGGCGGCTGGAGGTCACATTTTCCGCGGAGAGCGGCTGGCTGACGGCCCTGCTGGTCGATGCAGGCTTCCTCGCTCTGGTGGCCGCCGCCGCGGCCCGCGAGATCCTGGCCGGCAGCAACTGGCGCAACCTGCCCGTGGTGATGCTGATCCTGCTGCTGCTCGCGGGCAATGTCGCCTTTCATCTGGAGGTGCATCTCAGGGGCAATGCCGATTATGGACTGCGGATCGGCATCAGCGTCGTGGTCTTGCTGATCGCGTTGATCGGCGGCCGCGTCATTCCGAGCTTTACCCGAAACTGGCTGGTCAAGGAAAATCCGGGACGTCTGCCGGTGCCGTTCGGCCGCTTCGACATGATCACGATTGCGGTCAGCGCCGTGGCGCTCGTTGCCTTTATCGTGCGGCCGGACAGCCAGGTGACCGCTGCCGCGCTGGCCTTGGCGGGCTTGCTGCACGTGGTGAGATTGTCGCGCTGGGCCGGCGACCGCACCTTGCGCGAGCGGCTGCTGCTGATCCTGCATGTCGGCTATGGCTTCGTGCCGCTTGGGTTTGTCCTCGGCGCCGCGGCCAGCTTCGGCGTGCTGCCGGCGAGTGCCGCAAGTCATGCCTGGATGGCGGGCGCCGCGGGCACCATGACGCTCGCGGTGATGACCCGCGCCACGCTCGGCCATACCGGCCAGCAGCTCACCGCTTCGCGGCCGACGCAGGCGATCTATGCGGCGATCGTCGTCGCGGCTCTCGCCCGGATCTGCGCGATCATCGACCCCGCTTATAGCGATGCCCTGCTGCATCTCGCCGGGCTGGCCTGGGTCGCCGCGTTCGCCGGCTTCGCCGTTGTGTACGGACCGTTGTTGCTGGGGCGTCGCCGCGCCTAGAGCAGGTCCCGGCTCGACGAGAACCGGGTTCCCTGGCACGGTTCACGCCATTGTCATTTCAAGGTGATCATGATCGCGACGTCACGCGTCGCGATGTCGCAGGCCGTTTGAGCTGGGACACCTCAGCGCGCGCCCGCGCGTAATAGTATTCACCTCCCAACTGCCACATATAGCTGCAGCGGACGTGACCAATCCTGGGCGACCGCGTGAGAGCCGAGCCATATGACGCAAGTCGAGACATTCAGCAGCCCCGCCATCGGAAGCCGGTTGATCCGGCTGCCGCTTGTGCTGCTGCTGGCGTTCGGCCTGTTGTTGTCCCTGATCCACTGCGCTGGCTGTGAGCTGAACTTCGCCTCGGCCGGTGCACCCTTGGTGACGGTGAGCGATCAGCAGGGCTCGGCGCCGGATGCGCCTGAACAGGCGCTGCCATGCCATAGCGGCCATTGCCTGTCTCACGTTACCGCTCAACTGCCCGCGGCCGTCGCCTCCCCGGCCGATCTCGTCCCGCGCCTGCATGTGCTCCCCCAGGAGCAGTTCCCGACTGCGCTCGCGGGCCTTCCGCTGTTCAAACCACCCCGCGCCTGACCGCACAGGCGGCCCTCGAGGGTCGTCGGCGCGCGCGGTTGCCAATGCAACCGCGCGGCGCGCGTGCGTTCACGATCGGTGTAGCAATGCACCGGTCTAGCAAGGTCATGGGCTCGCGAAAGCCCGTCTCGGGACAATTCAATGATCAGGATATTTTTGGCGGCAACGGCGCTGACACTGGGCCTGGGCCTTTCTGCGGCGGCTCATGATGAAAAGCCTGCAGCTGAGGCGGATCACCATGATGACGCGATCAAGCTGACCCAGGCGCAGATCGAGGCTGGCAATTTCAGCGTCGCCGAAGTGCGTGGCGGCGAACTCAGCAAACACATTCGTGTTCCCGGCACGATCATTCCGAGCGGCGACCGCATCGCCCGCGTGGCGGTGCGACTGGTCGGCACGGTTGCGGAATTGCGCAAGCGCCTGGGGGACCGCGTGGAGGCCGGTGACGTCGTGGCCGTGATCGAAAGCCGTGAGGTCGCCGATGCCAAGAGCGAATACCTGGCGGCGCGGCTGGTGTTCGGCCTGCAGCAAACCCTGTTCGACCGGTCGACCCGGCTGTTCGAGGGCAAGGTACTCAGCGAGAACGATTACCTGCGGGCGCGGACGACGTTCGAGGACGCGCGGGTGAAGATCGAGACCGCGCGGCAGAAATTGTTTACCCTCGACCTGACGGCCGGACAGATCGAAGCGCTGCCGCAGCAGCCGGTCGAGAGCCTGCGCCGGCAGGAACTGCGGGCGCCGATCGCGGGCCGGATCGCCGAACGGCGCGTCGAGATCGGCGCGCTGGTCGGCCGCGAGGGACTGGAGAGCGAACTCTTCGTCATCGTCGATTCGACCGTGGTGTGGGCCGACCTCGCGATCCCTCCGACCGAGCTGGACAATATCCACGAGGGGCAGGACATCACGGTCACGGCCGGCGGGGCGCCTTCGCCGGCCACGATCATGTTCGTGAGCCCGCTGCTCGACAAGGACACGCGGGCAGCGCGCGTGGTGGCCTCGGTCGACAACGCGGCCGGCAAGTGGCGGCCGGGCGCCTTCATCACGGCGGATATCCCGGTCGACAAAGAGGCCGCCGCGCAGGTCGTGCCGGTCTCGGCGCTGCAGACGCTCAAGGGCGAGCAAGTGGTATTCGTGCGCAATGCCGAGGGCTTTGAAGCGCGCAAGGTGGGCGTCGGGCGCCGCGATGCCGGGATTGCGGAAATCACCACGGGCCTGTCCGTCGGCGAGCAGGTCGCCACGCTCAACACCTTCACCCTCAAGGCCGATCTCGGCAAGTCGGAGATCGACCATGAAGACTGAGGGCAACATGATCAGCCGTATTCTCGCGCTGTCGATCCGCAACCGCTGGCTGGTGGTTCTGGCCTGCCTTGGCATCATCGCGCTCGGCGTCTGGTCGCTGACCCGGCTGCCGATCGACGCGGTACCCGACATCACCAACAAGCAGGTGCAGGTCAACACCACGGCCTTTGCGCTGTCGCCGGCCGAAATCGAAAAGCAGGTCACGTTCAGGATCGAGACCGCGCTGGCCGGCATCCCCGGCCTCGACAACACGCGCTCGATCTCGCGCAACGGCTTTTCGCAGGTGACGGCGGTGTTCAGCGAGAAGACCGACATCTATTTCGCGCGCCAGCAGGTCAACGAACGGCTGCTCGAGCTGCGTCCGCAGCTGCCGCCGGGTGTCGAGCCGAAAATGGGACCGGTCTCGACCGGTCTCGGCGAAATCTACATGTGGACCGTCACGTTCGCGCCGGAGGCCCTGGCCGGGCCCTACGTGACCCCCGAAGGCGCTCGGCTGACCACCGAGGTCGAACGATCGGCCTATCTGCGCACGGTGCAGGACTGGATCGTGCGCCCGCAGATCAAGGCCGTGCCTGGCGTGGCCGGCGTCGATTCGATCGGCGGCTACGTCAAGCAATACCAGGTGCAGCCTGATCCGATGAAGCTGATCGGGCTCGGCCTCTCGTTCGCGGACCTGACCCGGGCGATCGAGGCCAACAATGCGAGCCGCGGCGCCAGCATGATCGAGCGCAACGGCGAAGGCATCGCGGTGCGCACCGGTGGCCGTCTCGAAAGCCTCGGGGACATCGGCGACGTCGTCGTCAGCACGCGTGGCGGCATTCCTGTCCATGTGCGCGACGTGGCCGAGGTTGTGATCGGCGGCGAGATCAGGACCGGCAGCGCCAGCGAAAATGGCCGGGAGGTCGTGATCGGAACGGCGCTGATGCTGATCGGCAGCAACAGCCGCACCGTGGCCGGGGACGTTGACGCAAAGCTTGACCTGGTCAGGCGCGCACTTCCGGCCGGCATCGAGATTCAGAGCGTCCTCAACCGCACCGAACTCGTCGATGCCACGGTCGCGACCGTCGGCGCCAATCTCGGCGAGGGTGCGCTGCTGGTGATCCTGGTGCTGTTCGCATTGCTCGGCAATTTTCGCGCGGCATTCATCACCGCGCTGGTGATTCCGCTGGCCATGCTGATGACGGCCGCCGGGATGCTGCAGGCCAGGATCAGCGCCAACCTCATGAGCCTCGGCGCGCTCGATTTCGGGCTGATCGTCGATGGCGCAGTGATCATCACCGAGAACACCTTGCGTCATCTGGCCGAACGACAGTCCGCCGCGGGGCGCGTTCTCTCGATCCCCGAACGGCTCAGGACCGTGCAGAGCGCGGCCGAAGAGATGATCGGACCGAGCGTCTACGGCCAGGCCATCATCATCCTGGTCTACGTGCCGCTGCTGACCTTCAGCGGGGTCGAGGGCAAGATGTTCGAGCCGATGGCTCTCACCGTCATCCTCGCGCTGGTGGCGGCGTTCGTGCTGTCGATGACGTTCGTGCCGGCATTGATCGCCATCTTCATCTCGGGCCGCGTCAGCGAAGACGAGAACGCCGCGGTTCGTCGGCTCAAATCGCTGTACCGGCCGCTGCTGGTCCGGACCATCAGGCATCCCTTGCCCGCGCTGGTTGGGGCGGTCGGCCTGTTTGTAGTCGCCACGCTGCTGTTCCTGCGGCTCGGCCAGGAGTTCATCCCGACGCTCGACGAGCGCAACATCGCGATGCATGCGCTGCGCATTCCAAGCACGAGTCTCGCGCAGGCGCAGGCGATGCAGCTCGATGTCGAGCGCAAGATCAGCGCATTGCCACAGGTTGCCTTCGTGTTCTCGAAAACGGGAACGGCCGAAATCGCCTCCGACCCGATGCCGCCGAACGCCACGGATACCTTCATCATCCTCAAGCCGCGGTCGCAGTGGCCCGAACCAAACCTGACGAAAGACGAACTGGTCGAGCAGATCGAACGCGCCGCGCGCGAATTGCCCGGCAACAACTACGAGTTCACCCAGCCGATCCAGATGCGCTTCAACGAACTCCTGGCCGGCGTGCGCGGTGACGTCGCCGTCAAGATCTTCGGCGACGAGTTCGGGCCGCTGCTGCGTGCCGCGAACCAGGTGGCCGGGGTGCTGCGCGCGACGAAGGGCGCCGTTGACGTCAAGGTCGAGCAGGCCAGCGGCCTTTCGGTGCTCGACATCATGATCGACAAGGCGGCGATCGCCCGGCGCGGTCTGAACCTGGCGGCCGTGCAGGAGGTCATCGGCACCGCGATCGGCGGCCGCGAGGCCGGCGTGGTGTTCGAGGGCGACCGCTTCTTCGAGATTGTGGTGCGGCTGCCTGACAGCATCCGCAACGATCTTGACGCGCTCAAGACCCTGCCGGTGTCGTTGCCGAGCGCCGGCAATGTCGCGTTGACGGTGCCGCTCGGCCAGGTGGCCTCGTTCAACCTCGGTGAAGGCCCGAACCAGATCAGCCGCGAGAACGGCAAGCGCCGCGTCGTGGTCACGGCTAACGTGCGCGACCGCGACATCGCTTCGGTCGTCAATGAGGCGCGGGCCCGGATCGAGACGCAGGTGAAGCTGCCGGCCGGGTACTGGATCACCTGGGGCGGTCAGTTCGAGAATCTGACGGCGGCACAGCAGCGCCTGGAGATCGTCGTCCCGGTCTGCTTCGCCCTGATCTTCCTGCTGTTGATGGGCGCGCTCGGCTCGGCGCGGGATGCCCTGCTGGTGTTCAGCGCGGTGCCACTGGCGCTGACCGGAGGCGTGCTGGCGCTGTGGCTGCGCGGTCTGCCGTTTTCGATTTCAGCAGCCGTGGGCTTTGTCGCCCTGTCCGGGATCGCCGTGCTGAACGGCCTGGTGATGCTGACCTACATCAAGCAGCTCATGGCCGGCGGCTACGCCAAGCGCGATGCCATCCGCGAGGGGGCGTTGACGCGACTGCGGCCTGTCGCCATGACCGCGCTGGTGGCCTCCCTCGGCTTCGTTCCGATGGCGCTTGCGACCGGCACGGGGGCCGAGGTGCAACGTCCGATCGCCACGGTCGTGATCGGCGGACTGATCAGCGCGACCTTGCTGACACTGTTCGTGCTGCCGGCGCTCTACGCCTGGTTCGGGCGGAGCCATCAAACCAGCGTCGATGCCGTGGAGCCGCTACGTCATGCGGCCGAATAGAGGTGACCTGGTTTGAGGCGAGGCCGACCAGCACATCGACGATCCCCACGATCAGGCGATGATCTCTCAGGGCTACCGCTACTATATAAATAAGCCCAAATAGTCGGAGGGACTACGAGTGACGATCGCCGGCAAAATCTCGATTGGCGTTCTTGCCGCTGTGTTGACCGCTTTTGCAGTAGGCCTCTATGTTGTCTCATCGTTGATGGATGATTTCGGTGCATGCAAACTCACCATCTTGAGCGCAATATCCTCTCCAAGCGGGACGAGGCAGTTGGTGACTTTCAGTCGAGAATGCAACGCAACAGTGCCCTTCAACACGCAGATAAGCATCACTTCCGATGTCCGCTCCTTTTCGCCTGAGCAATCTCCACCGTTCTTTGTAGCATTACAAAGGCCAAGTATCACCGCAGGTTGGGACTTAGAAGATCTCGTTGAAGTAGGGGTGCCTACAGAAGCTACTGTTGTTCGTCGCGAAACCAGCGTTGGTGATGTGAGAATTGAGTATCGATAATTTGAACGCGTATCCCGCATTGAGTTTCGTAACGGCTAACCTGGAGTGGGCGGTAGGGGCTACGGCATAGCGAGGCGTCGCTCGTCGCATTGACGTCCTCCTCGTCGGAATAAATAGCGTCAGAGTAGATTTAATTGTCTTCGCTCCGCGTCAGCCTTGGGTGGGCGGCCCCTTGCGAGCGGCGCGACCCGACGGCCGAGGGCCTTGGCGATCTGTCGCTTGAAGCGCTCGTCCCCGAGGGCCCAGCCGCCGTTGGTCGCCGCCCTCAGGCGGTCGACGAAACCGTCGTCGAGCGCGGTTCGGAACAGCGCCCGATACGCCTCGTGTCGCTCGCGCGGATTGCCGCCGATCCGATCAAACAGCTCGTGACAGCTCAGCAGCGGGTCGATCGTGCCGAGCGCATGGGCGCGATAGCTCGACCAGCGATACTCGCGCGGATGCCGGACCATCCGGACTCGCACCGGGTTGAGTTCGATGGTGCGACAGCAGGCCAGGAAGTAGGCCTCGCCATCGGTCGGCGCGGCGATGGCGCCCTTCCCACAGCGTTCCAGTCGTCGATAGGCGGCGTTGACATGGTGTTGACATGGCGCACGTAGCGGCGGCCGAGTGACTGCATGGTGCGCGGAAGACTGTCGGCGGCTTGCGGCGTCACCAGCAAGTGCACCTGGTTGGTCATCAACGCGTAGCGTGAACGGCGCAGCCATAGTCCGTCGCGGCCGCCGCGAGCCAGTCGCGGTCTTGCGCATGATCCTCCGCGTCGAAGAAGATCGCGTCGCGATTGTTGCCGCGCCGGATGACATGCAGGGGCTGGTCCTTCAGGAAATATCGTCCGAGCAGCGCCATCGGCCTCTCAAAGCCCGGCAAAATAGGTTACCGATCTCGATCCTAAATTCAACCTGACCCCAATTGTTAAAAAGAATACCAACAAGCTGTTGACTACCTGCGGCAAGACCCAATCATGAAGGAGTCATTGTATGTCGCCGGTGGTGGGAAAATGAGAACTATGGCAACAAGAGCGGCAGCAATCGTTATTGTCTTTCTCACAATGGCAATGAACTGCTTTCCTCAGTCAAATGAGCGCACGACATATTCAGGGATTGCGATTGAATACATCGGAGAATCCGACGGTCTTGTGGAATCGGTGCTTATTAGCAATTCTGAAGCAGGAGCGGAGTGGTGCCGTCGAATGCTGATCAGACCATTCCTCGCAAAGCACGCGGACGCGCATGTAATCAGCATAACTCTATTGAACGATATCATCGCAAAGATAGATACGTTCGAAAGCGCGCGGCAAAGACATGTGGTGTCTCCCGAACTTGCTGCGGTTCAGGTGTCTATTATTGCGGCTGAGAGAAACAGTCCCTTTATCTATGACTCGACAGAGGCGTTGTCGTTATTAGAGGTCGTGCAGAAGACTTCTGGCAACGATGTATCCTTGTCTGGAGATATCGCATATTTCCAAAAGCGGATATTGCAATATCGGAGACGGTAGCGTGAACGGGGTGCGGCGCTTGTGGCCCCTCCCAAAACCTAACCACCGCGCAGCTTCGCCGCCCGTGCCAGCTTTGCGTGGATGGACGATGAACAAGCCGAGCGCTGATCTGTTTTTTTGGTCTTCGTGGAATTGAACTCGTAACCCGGATATGTTGGTAGGGCGGGTTGGAGGTGAAGCCGTAACCGGCCGTCTTGCCAAACGTTGGCCTGACTGGTTGCGGCTGATACCGTTGCCTCGTCGATGTCTGAAACCGTGTTCACGTCGATATCTCCACGGGCACGCGGAGCTTCGCGCGCGGTTCGGCGACGCGAGAGGCGACCTTCGCGGTGGCGAGCCGGTGCAACTTCGATTGTGGGTTCAGGACGTCTGCCTGCGATCGCGCCGAACAGCCCGCTGCCGGGCAGGGTCATGGGCGTCTGACGATTGCGGGATGATGGAATTTTACAGGTGATTTGCCCGACGTGTCAAAGTGTTTTCGCGGGATCGCGCATGCCAGCGACCACAAGGCTACTTTGCATGGGGTTGTTTTCGATATTTTGGTTGGGAGCGCGTAACCCGGATAAATGTGGGGCGGGTGTGCGCCGGGAGACCGGCAACGAGTAGGTGGTGCAAGTCCACCTATTGCGCCCGCGCCAGGGCGTGCGGGAACACCACTTCGATCATCGTGCCCGACTGCGGCGCCGAGCGAATGTTGAACTGCGCGCGATTGGCTTCGACCAGGGCCTTGGTCAGCGACAGGCTGACCGCCGACCCTTCCGAGGCCTGGTCCGACGGCGGCTGGTTCCGGAACGGCTCCAGCGCCGCGGCGAGTTCGCTCGCGTTCAATCCGTGGCCGGTATCGCGGACCCGCAACACCACCTCGCCGAAGTCCGACAGCGCGGTCGAGACGATCACCTGGCCGCCGGCATTGGCAAGCTGGAGGGAGCTGCTGATCAGGTTCATCGCGATCTGACGCAGCGCCCGCGTATCGGCCACCACCGACGGCAGCGCCTGCGCGAGCGAGGTTCGGATGATGATGCGGTGGCGATTGGCCTGCATCTGCATCGCGGTCACGCAGCTCTCCACCATCTCGTTGAGATTCTGGTTGGTGAAGGCGAGGTCGAGCTTGCCGGTCTCGATGCGCGACAGTTCCAGCAGGTCGTTGATGATGGTGGTGACGCGCTCACCGGAGCTGCGAATGTCCTTCATATAGTCGAGGTAGCGTTCGTTGCCGAGCGTGCCGAACCGTTCGCCGAGCATCACTTCGGCGAAGCCGATGATCGCGTTCAGCGGCGTGCGGATCTCGTGGCTGATCTTGGCCAGCAGGTCCGCCTTGGCGTTCGCGGCGCGGTCGGCCAATCGGCGCGCCTGCTGCAACTCGTTTTCGCCCTTGCGGCTCTGCGAGAGATCGCGGAACACCGCGAAGAAATTCGGCCCGTCGGGGCGGGTCCGTCCTATGGTCATCCCGAGCGGAACGATGCCGCCCTTGGCGACGCGGCCCAGCACCTCGCGGCCGTGATCGAGCAGGCTTTCGACGCCCGCGCCCTTGGTGGCTTCCAGATAGTCCATGACCATGGACTTGCTCTCGGGGGCGAACAGCTCGATCAGGTTGCGCTGGATCAGTTCAGCGCCGTCATAGCCGAACAGCGCCTCCGCGCTGCGGTTGCAGGCGTGGATGTTGCCGCCGGAATCGAACATGATGATGCCTTCGGCCGTGGTATCGAGGATCGCGCCGAGCTCCTCGGCATTGGCATGGCCGACGGCCGAGGGCGAATCGGCGGGAACGGACTCTGCGATGATGGTCGCGGCCGGCGCCAGCGCCGGCGACATGATCAAGGCGAGCGCGGAATCGTCGTCCCAGGAAATCGCATGGAGTCGCGCGTCGGTGGCTTCCGTCACCTCGGTGGTCGCCTCGGTCGCCGAAATCCGCACCGGCGTTCCGGTTTCGGAGGTGCTCGACGCACCGGAAGTCCCGGCCTCGACGTAAAGCGCGTCCAGGCCGCCGGCCTGCTCGAGCGCATTCAGGCTGTCATAGCCGATCGTCTTGAGAAAGGCCGGGTTGGCATAGAGCAGCCGGTCGAGACGATAGATCAGGATGCCTGTGGGCAAGAGATCGAGCAGGGTGCGGTCGCGTCGGCTTTCGCCAAGCGCGGGCGGCTCGGGCTGCGTCAGCCATTCGGGTTGATGGCGTGGTTGCTCCGCGGCCGGCGGGCCGGCCGACGACGGCTCCGCGAGATCGGTGGCATCCGAGATCTCCGGCGCATTGGCCGGCTCGCCATCGTGCTCGAGCCGGGCCGACAATTGCCGCGCGATCTCGTCGAAGGCGTAGTTCTCGATAGGCGTGAGCATCGACGTGCGCTGCTCGTTGATGGGCCGAAAAGGCACGACGTTGCCAGGCGTTTCCACGGGCTTTTCCGAATCATTTGGTTGCAAAGCTGAATCATGGATGTGTTCCACGGGCGGAACTGCGGCGGGACTATGACCGGATTGAGTCGGTTCCGTCCGGACTGCAAGCGGCTGCCGCCCCGCCTGCTCTGCCCCGGCGCCAGCGCGGCGAAGCGCCGCAAGCTCGGTCAGCGCATCGAGGTCACGACATACGCCAAAGCCGCGATAGCCGGCAAAGTCCCGAAGCTGGTCGTACACCGGCAGGCCGGAGAGTTCGACGGGCAAGCGTCCGCCGCCATCGACCGGCCAGTCCACCGCGATGCCGCTCCAGGTCCGGCGCGTCGCGAGCGCGTCTGCGATCCGTCCGGCGGACTCGGACGGGAAATGCCTGGCGATCTCGGACCAGGGCCGATCGAGGCCGGCGGCGCTGCCGGGGCCGATCAGGCGGATGAAGTCGTCGGAGGCGAGCGCGAAGCGGTCGTCGGCGTCCATCTGCCAGGTAAAGCGCAGCGGGTGTCGGCGCGGCTCGGCAGCGATGACGTGAAGATGCGGCGCGACCTGGTCGGACGGCCTGCCGCGGGTCGCGCCTGTCTCGCCGTCGTCGCCGGCATTTTGGAAGGGGTGCAAGGCGGTTTCCATCGGAGTCTCGTCCGCGCCATGACGGGATGATTGCGGCAGCGCGTCTGGTTCAGCTGGTGCATCGACGCGGGCGAATTCCGCCGGCGCCGGTTCGGATTGCGCCGGCGGCTCGTCATCCGGCCGCTCTGCTGCAGGCGCCTCCAGCTGTTGCAACGGCGCAGTTGCGACGGGCGCCGGCGTGGGCTCGGACTCCGCGAACTCGTCGACCAGCAAGATTTCGGAAGTTGGCTCCGCGGACACCGCGGGTGTGGCGCCCGTCATCTCGTCGGTGCTGATGTTGGTGGGTGCGACGCTCGCGGCGGCCGTCGCGTCCGGCTCAGCCTCCGCCGCCTGTGTTGGCTGTGCGGCCTGCGGCACGATAAAGGCCAGGAGGCCGATATCGGCGCCGGCACCGACGCGCTGAAGAATCATGTGCAGGTTGACGTGGCCGATCCCGATCGGCATCTCGACGTGACCTTCCGCCAGTGCGTCGTGGCGGGCCTGTTCGAGCCCGGCCTCGGCGAGATCGCGAAAGCCGAGCAGCTTGCGAGCGGCATCGCTGGCGCCGACAAACAGCCCGTCGCGGGCGAATACGGCGATCGGCATGTCGTTGCCCTCGACCAGGCGCTGCAACCGTTCGATCAGGGGCATCGTTCGCCCCGCGGACGCGGTTGCGGTCACCAGGATCGCTTCGCTGCCGTCGGGGAAATCCATCCTGGCGCAGCCGCAGGTGACGAGCCCGCCGAGCGATGCCCCGAATCCGCGCAGACGTTCCAGCCGCGGCAGGCCGTTGGGCGTCAGCCGTCGCGCGAGATGCAGCACCTGTCGGCGGTGAATATCCGCCGGACTGAACGAGCGCGCAGCGAGCGTCACGGCATTGGTGACGCCGAAAGCCCGCGCGGCGGGAGGGTTCGCCCACAGCACGCGGCTGCCGTCGATCGAGAATAGCCACGCGGGAAGCGGGCTCGTCGCATGCAATGCCAGCCGCGGATCGGCGACGCCTCGGAGCTGGAATTCGGAAATGCTCATCGCGATATCTTGAACGCTTCCTCGGGAAGGATGCTCATGCGTCATAAACGGCCGTGCGCGGCCGATATGCTTAATTATCCGTTAGTATCGCTCCTGGAGGAGGGCAGGTCCACCGCGTCGGCGGGGGCTATCCGTCCTAAAATACCACTAACCTTAATGGAGCCGGGCCGTTGAACTTTGGTCAGGGGACCGCGTTGACGGTTGCAATTCGCGATCAGAGGTCCACGATGACCGGTAACATCGGGTGCCGCGACAGGCCGGCGCCGTCCGTTTCCGGACCTCTCTTTGGGTTGCGGTCATCGTGAAAACGCAAGACGGGGGGCTGCAAGGGCCCTTGCATCAGGAGGAGGCTGATCATGAGCGACGACGCGCGCGATCGTTTTGAAATCCCCAAATTCGAAATGCCCAAGTTCGAAATCCCCAAATTCGAAATCCCTGCGGACATGCGAACGATGGCCGAAGCCAGCTTCGAGCAGGCCCGCAAGACCTTCGAGCAGTTGGTCGCCAGCGCGCAGGCGGCTGCCGGCTCGCTCGAGGAGCGTGGTGCGACCGTGCGCGCCAGCGCCAAGGACGTCAGCGCCAAGGCGATTGGCTTTGCCGAAAAGAACGTCCAGTCCTCGCTCGCCTATGCGCAATCGCTGCTTCACGCCAAGGATCTCTCGGAGGTCATGCGGCTGCATGCCGAGTATGTGCAGGCGCAGATGCGCGCGCTGGCGGAGCAGGCGAGTGAGATGGGCCATGCCGTCAGCCAGGCGGCCATGGACGCTGCAAAACCAAAGGTTTAGCAGCGCTGCGGCACGGCCCTTCGTCATTTTGGTATACGCAATCCGAAATGCATGCAGTGCTGCGGCATTTTGCACGTTGCAGCAGGGATTCCAAAGGTACCCAGTTTTATTGGAGTTCTGACATAGTACGACTATCGGCGACGGCGCGGCGCCACTCACATACCGGACTGACCCCGGCTGCTGGCGGGTCAGTCATGCGGCGTTGCACCTGAATTTTCTTTGCGTTGCACAAAAAGGACACTATACTAGTAGTAGAGTTAGGCGCCCGACCAAGGCACCCCCACTTCGTGTCCCAGTTTGCTGTTCCCCCAACCTTCTGGACCACCGGGTGGGGCTCCTCACACCCACACCACCGAAGGACCCTACGATGACCAACTCCACCGATCCGTTCTCTGCTTCCGTTATCCCGTTCGAAGTCCCCGAGCAGATGCGTGCGTTTGCCGAAAAGGGCGTGTCACAGGCCCGCGACAACTATGCCAAGTTCAAGGATGCCGCCGAGACCCATAACGTCACGATCGAGGCCGTGTTCACCAGCGCGAACAAGGGCGCGAGCGAATACTCCACCAAGCTGATGGAATTCATGAAGGCCAATACGACCGCGGCACTGGACTTCGCCCAGCAGTTGCTCAGCATCAAGTCGCCGGCCGAGGCGATGGAACTGTGGACCTCCCACACCCGCAAGCAGGTGCAGACGCTGACGGCGCAGGCCAAGGAGCTTAGCGAACTGACCCAGAAGATCGCGACCGAAACCGCGGAGCCGATCAAGGCCAGCGCGTCGAAAATCTTCAAGCCGGCGGCCTGACAGCGCGCGTCGGATCCCTGCCGCGACGCGTGCGGCGGGCAATATCTGTCAACGAAGCCCGGGCTGGCAGCCCGGGCTTCGTCTTTTTGCCGCACTGGGGTTATGCAACAGGGCGCACGCCGACCTGCCTGGGCTGTGGGCAACGCGGCGCAATACGACTGAACTTCGCCACTTCCCGGTCTTGCCAAAGCGGGCCGTTGCACCTAGTTTCCCGCCCGTTCGCCCCCCCTTACGGGGTGGTCGCGAAGAGATGCAGTTGTAGCTCAGTTGGTTAGAGCGCCTGTCTGTGGAACAGGAGGTCGGTGGTTCGAGCCCACCCAACTGTACCACTATCGTCACATATTCCCGCGATCGCATGATCAGGACGGGTTTTCCACGACCGGACGCGAATTCCTTTGATTCGCCCGCTTGCCATGGTTGTACCCTTCACCCAGAATTTACTCACTGAGTCTTGCGGGGAAGGGGTGGGCGATGTCCGTTTCGCGTTCCGGGAATTGGCGTGCGGTTTGGGTGATGGGGGCGGTGTTGTCGGCATCGATCCTGCCGGCGCGCGCATGGGCCTACACGGCCGAGCAACAACAGGCCTGCACCAGCGACGCATTTCGTCTCTGCAGTTCCGAGATCCCGAGCATCGAACGCATCACGGCCTGCATGGCGCAACACAGGGCGCAGCTTTCGCCGGCATGCCGGGCTCAGTTTACATCGGCACCCGGACCTGTGGCCTCCGACGAAGGACCTGATGACGTTGCGTCGGTGACGACACATAGGCGATACAGGTCGCACCGACCGAGGCGGCCCAGGGCCGATCAGGACTAAGCCTGATCTGGACCAGGCCCCGATCTCGACTATGGCGGATCTGGACTGATTGCGCGGATCGGCGGCCGGCATTGATGACGATCAAATGTTGGCTGTACGGTAGTCCGATATATCAAGTCGCTCGATGCCTGCGATCCGGTGCGCGCGATCGCGCGCAAAGGTGGTGTTGCAGGGCTGCTGTCCGTTGCCGCCGGCGCGCCTTGCGAGGTTTGAATGCGAGGTTTGAACCTGGCACTTGCACCGATCGAGGTTCTCACGTTCATGCTGCAGTGCGCGCCGACAGGTCGCGGGCAAGCTCATCTGCAGCGGAAGCGCGCCGACGATCTCGATCGACTCGAGGCGCGCACCACTCCGTGATTTTGCGGGGATCGTCGGCCGCACGGTCGCAACCGACGCGCAACGAGATCGGGTTTTGCGAAGGGGTGTGACTCAAAAGCCAGATTGTTCCGCAATCAGCGCTTTTGCCACACTTGCAGCTAAATTTTTCTTCCACGAATCAGCGCGCTGTTTCATTTTTGTTACCAAGGTCAACCTGGAGGCCAAGGTATGAACGTCATTGTTTTCGCATCGCGTAAAGGCGGCTCAGGCAAGAGTACTCTGGCCGCGCATCTTGCTGCGCAGATCAACAAGGCGACCAAGCCCTGTCTGCTCATCGATGCCGATCCTCAGGGGTCGTTGACGCTCTGGCACAAGCTGCGGGGCACCAACGAGCCGCCGATCAAGACCGCCGTGAATTCCGTCAGCAACATCGTCGCAGCCGCCAGGCGCGATGGCTACGAATGGATCCTGATCGACACGCCGCCCAATCTGTCGGCAGTCGTCGACGACGCCATCAAGAACGCCACCTTGGTCATCATCCCGGCTCGCCCAGGCGTGTTCGACGTCAATGCCGTGCAGGAGACGATCCAGACCTGCCGTGCGGCGCGCAAGCCCTATGCGGTGGTGCTGAACGGAGCGCCGGCGCGCAGGGACGAGGCCGAAAGCCCGATCGTCAGCATCGCACGCGAGGCGCTCGCCAAGTTTCGTGCGCCGGTCTGGGGTGGGCAGATCACCAACCGGTCCGATCTGCTGATGGCGCTCAGCCATGGCGAAGGTGTGCGGGAATATTCCGGTGAAGGTCGTGCCGCGCAGGAAATCGCCCGGTTGTGGGCGGCGATCGAGCGCTCGGTCAAGGCGATCCGCGGGGCTGCGTCGACCAACGGCACCATGCACAAGCAGGCGGCCTAGCTCGCTGCGTCGTTGGCTCGACCAGGAACGCGCGGCGTAGCCCGCGCGTTATTTTTTTCAGGCCACCATCAGCACATAGAAGAAGATCACCGGCGACAGGCACAGGATCACCGACCAGATACCGGTCGCCCAGAGAATGTCTTCGGTGGAGAAGCCCTTTTGTTCAAGAGCCGGACTATTTCGCCTGTTCACGATGTCCCCGCGTTTTTCGTCATTCCGGGCACCTTGATATGGCTATGGCTTTAAGAGCAGGTTTAGATTTTGCTTGGACTTTAACGACTTCCGCGATCTGAAGTTCCTGCACCGCTTCGCAAAGTGGGTTCCAACATCCGCATGCGATGCGGCGTTCGTCCCCCGCTGAGCCGCGATGGCGCTTTCGGGCGAACGTGGCTTCCGATTCGCGGCCAGACCACGCGTCAGAATGAAAGTCTAGCCGCCAAAGCCACGCAGGGCGAGCACCGGCAGCATTCCCAGCAGCACGGCCCAGAAGCCGAAAGACGAGATCAACAGCAGATCCTGCATACTCTCGGCGCGCAGGGAGTAAGACTTGCCGGCAGATCGGATTGTTGGCGTGGTCATGAGTCCTCCGTTTTTGTTTGGAGTGGACTCCATGAGCCACATCTCTGAAGGATTCCGGCGCGGGTTGCACCGTCTTTGCCGCGGCGGCGAAACCGCGCCTTAACCAACGGGATGCGGATCGGGCGTGATCCGCAACCGAGGAAACCGGTTTTCCAACGCGACATCAGCCGAAGGCGCTTGCGCGGTGATCACACCCGAACAATGTTGATCCGGTTGAATCAATTCGGATCATGATCCAATGAATCTGAAGTTCTCGTCGGTTGCGGCTGCGCCTGCTTCACGGCAACTTCAAATTCAGACACGCGCTCAGATGCTTGGCGAATCTCGGAATCGGAGCACCCGCGTGCTTCAAGTGACGAGATCACGGCCTTCGTCAGTGGAGACTCGCAGGTGCGCGGTCCGTCGTGCGATCTCCTGATCGAGACGGGCGGCAAGTTCGTGACTCACCTCCACCATCGGCGAGCGGACCTCGTCGCTCGCGATCAATCCGATCCGCGACAGCCAGTATTTTGCCGGCGCCGGGCTCGGCTCCGTGAACAACAGTTGCGTCAGGTTGGACACGTCGTGCCAGCATCTGGCCGCGGCCTCACGGTCGCCCGACGCAAGATGCGCCAGCATCGCCGCGAACTGATCGGTCTCGATGTGGGCCGAGAGCAGGATCGCGCCGTCGGCACCATCGCCGAGCGCTTCGAAACAATGCGCATCCTCGCCGGTCAGAACACGGAAGCCCTTCGGTCGCAGTCGCAACAGCTCGATCGATTGCGCACGGTCGGTGCCGCAGTCCTTCATTCCGATGATGTTCGGGTGCTCGGCCAGGCGCAGCAGGGTGTCGTTGGTGAGGTTGACCGCGGTGCGGTAGGGGATGTTGTAGAGGACGATCGGCCAGGAGGCGTGATCGGCGAGCGCGTTGAAGTGCCGCGAGAGACCGCGTTGCGACGGCCGCGAATAATAGGGGCTCGCGATCAGATAGCCGTCGATCGGCCATGCCGCTGACGCGTCGAGCTGGTGCCGCATCTTGCGCGTGTCGGCGCCGGAAAGGCCGAGGCAGAGCGGAAGGCGGCGGCGGCCCTCGTCAAGCTCGGCGCGTGCCAGCGTGACCACCTGCTCCAGTTCGGCGTGGTCCAGGGTGAGACCCTCGCCCGAGGTGGCCGCGAGAATCAATCCGTCGACGCGCTGGCTGGCATAATGGCGCACGAGGCCGCGCAATGACGCCACATCCAGCTCGCCGTCCCGGAACGGCGTAACGAGCGGCAGCCACAGGCCCCGCAATTGGTCTTGAAGATCGTGCATGGTCCATCTCCTTGCTGAAAAACCGGAGACGGAGACAAAAAAACCCCGACCTCGCGGCGGGGTTTCGGATCGGTCGTTGGCGTCAAGTCTATCGCGCGCGTCGATCTGAACTCCCCGGACGGGGAGATTTTTTGCACGACAATGCCAGGCGCAACTGTGCGATCATCGCTCAACCATGAGCTTTGCCGCGAATACTGTCAACCGGCATCGAAAACGCGGATGCGCCTCGCGGAACAATCGTATCGCCGCCAGCGAACTCGATTCCGAACATCAAATCCGCCACGTCAGCTCAAAAAAAAGCCGGGCTCGATCGAGCCCGGCTTGAGGTATTGGCCATGTTAGGCCGACACAATCACCTTCCAAGAGGGATGACTGAGCTATCGCGCCACTGGAGGAGGGGGACATATGCGCGACGCGACTGCTCAGTACGCAGTCATTATGATCTCCATGCGTGCTCCGCAGCAAGCATCCAGGCCGCATGTCAGTCATGCGCAAAATCAGGAAGGCCAGCGTTGCGCCTTGCTCACCACGAAATCGCGGAACACCTGCACGCGCGCGACCGTCTTCAACTCCTCGGGATAGACGAAATAGGTGTCGAGCTGGATTGAGTCCGCTTCGCCGAACAGTTGCACCAGGCGGCTGTTGTCTTCGACCAGATAGTCCGGCAACGCCGCGATTCCCAATCCCTGCTGGCAGGCGCGCACGAGGCCGAGAATATTGTTGACCTTGAAAAAGGCCTCGCGCGGCCCCGAGCCGTTGCGGCCGGCATCGACCAGCCAGTTGCGGTTCTGCAGATGCGGCTGCACCTGCGTGTCGCTCAGCATGATGATGCGATGCGCGTCGAGGTCGTCGAGAGTGCGCGGGGTGCCGAAGCGCTTGATGTAGTCCGGCGAGCAATAGGCGTGGAAGCCGATCGAGAACAGCTTGCGCTGGATCAGATCGGGCTGGGTCGGCTTGCGGGGGCGGATCGCGACGTCGGCCTCGCGCATCGACAGGTCGAGTTCCTCGTCGGTGACGATCATCGAAATCCGGATCTCCGGATAGAGCGCGGTGAATTCGTGCAGCCGTGGAATCAGCCAGTTGATGCCCAGCGCCGGAGGCGTCTGGATCTTGAGGTCGCCGCTCGGCCGTTCGCGGCTGTCGGTCAATTTGGCCCGCGCGGCCTGCAACTGCATGAACACGTCATGCGCGGTGCGAAACAGCAGGTCGCCCTGTTCGGTCAGGATCAGACCGCGCGCATGGCGGTGGAACAGCGACACCGAGAGCTCCTGCTCCAGCGCGCTGACCTGGCGGGACACGGCCGATTGCGACAGCCCGAGCTGCTCGCCGGCATGGGTGAAGCTACCCGCTTCAGCCGCCGCGTGAAACACCTTCAGCTTGTCCCAATCCATATCGGTAAATCCGTCGCGGGGTCTGGCCATTGTTGTTTCTTACTCAGCTGCGGCACGCTCGCTCGCTCGAAGAGCGAGGAACCGTTCAGCCTCGAGCGCCGCCATGCAGCCGAGGCCTGCGGCGGTGACCGCCTGGCGATAGGTTTCGTCGGCGACGTCGCCGGCGGCGAACAGACCGGGCACCGAGGTCGCGGTCGAGTTCGGCGCCACCTCGACGTAGCCCGATGATTTCAGCTTGACCTGATCCGCGACCAGTTCGGTGGCGGGGGCATGCCCGATGGCAACGAAGACGCCGTCCGCAGGGATCTCCGTGAAGGCGCCGGTCCTGACGTTCTTCAACCGCACATGGGTGACCTTGGACGGATTCTGCGCGCCGCGGATTTCCTCGACGGCGCTGTCCCAGATCACCTTGATCTTGGGATTCTTGAACAGCCGGTCCTGCAGGATGCGTTCGGCGCGGAAATGATCGCGGCGGTGCACGATGGTGACCTCCGAGGCAAAATTGGTCAGGAACAGCGCCTCCTCGACCGCGGTGTTGCCGCCGCCGACCACAACGACCTGCTTGCCGCGGTAGAAAAAGCCGTCACAGGTTGCGCAGGCCGACACGCCAAAGCCCTTGAATGTCTCCTCCGACGGCAGTCCGAGCCAGCGCGCCTGCGCGCCGGTAGCGAGGATCACGGTTTCGGCAAGGTAAACGTCACCGCTGTCGCAGGTCAGCCGGAACGGCCGCCGCGTCGTCTCGAGCTTGGTGACGAGATCGGTGACGATCCTGGTTCCGACATGGGCCGCCTGCTTCTCCATCTGCTGCATCAGCCACGGCCCCTGGATGACGTCGGCAAAGCCAGGGTAGTTCTCGACGTCTGTCGTGATCGTGAGCTGGCCGCCGGCCTGCATTCCCTGGATCAGGATCGGTTCCAGCATCGCACGCGCGGCGTAGATCGCCGCCGTGTAGCCGGCCGGGCCGGATCCGATGATGACAACCTTGGCGTGAATAGGGGCGGGCATGTGGGGAATTCTCGTCTCAGGGGGCGGTGATGATGGGGATTGTTCCTGGAAACGCCCCCGCCAGACCCGCGCCGAAAGTTTAGGCTTCAAATCTAGGGTTTCTGGCAAGCTATGCAAGAATTGCAATCCATATCGGCGAATTTTCTCTTCACAACTCGGTTGGCACCGAAAATGCACGCAATAAAATTGCGCAAGGCGGTCAACCTGGGGTAAGAGAGTTGCGGGCTCACGCGCCGGCTCGTGATCCGCCGGCTTTTCACGCCCGAATACCCCTCATTGGACCTCGTAATTCCGTGTCGAAGAATCTTGATGAGATCGACCTCAAAATCCTGAGCGAGATCCAGGCCGACGGCCGAATCACCAATGTCGAATTGGCCAAACGCGTCGGCATTTCCCCGCCGCCCTGCTTGCGCCGGGTGCGGACGCTGGAGGAGGAGGGGTTCATTCAGGGCTACCGCGGCCTGCTGGACGCCCGAAGGCTTGGCTTCGACGTCACCGTGTTCGCCGCCGTCCATCTCTCCAGCCAGGCCGACGCCGATCTGCGGGCTTTCGAGGAATTCGTGCGGGCCGAACCCCTGGTCCGGGAGTGCTGGATGCTGTCGGGCGAGGTGGATTTCATCCTGAAATGCGTCGCGCCGGACCTGGCGACCTTTCAGGACTTCGTGACGCACCTGACCGCGGCGCCGCATGTGCGCAATGTCAGGACGTCGCTGGTGCTGCACAATTCGAAATATGAGGCGGCGGTGCCGCTCGAAATCAAGGCGCGGGGCTAAGAAGTCGTCATTCCGGGATGGTCCCACCGGGTCCGCGCGAAGCGCGGCCCGATGACAGGCTCTGGACCAGACCTCAGATGCGCACTTGCGCATCGGGGAATCTCGAGATTCCGGGTTCGCGTCTTTGACGCGCCCCGGAATGACGGTGTTGGTTCGGACGAAGTCCGCCTAGCTCTTCTTGCCCATCGCGGCATCGACGCTGATCGGTCCGCCGCCCGACGTCGCCAGAAACAGACAGGAAAAGCAGAACAGGATGGCCGCGGTGCCATTGTTGAGCAGCGGCAGGACCACCGGTTCGCCGGTCTTGAACATGTGGCCGATGAAATAGGCGAATGCCATTTCGCCCGCCAGGATGAACGCCACCGGGCGCGTCAGCAGCCCGATCATCAAGAGCGCGCCCAGAACGAGCTCGATCAGGCCGGCGGTGTAGATCAAGGGCGGGACGTTGGCGAAATAGGGCAGCACCGGAAATTTGAAGATTTTCGCGACGCCGTACTGAAACAGCAGCAGCCCGGTGATGAAACGAAGCAGGCTGAGCGCGGTCGGCTGCCATTTAGAGAGCATGTTCGAGAACTGGTCCATATCTTTCCCCCAAGTTTGGACAAGCAGGAATTGAGCCCTATCCCAGTCCGGCAGGTTCGTCATCGCCCTGTGTCGATGAACCTCGTCAATCCACAACACAGTTCCGCGAGCCCGCCCATCATCTGCCGCTGCACATCAGCGCGCCGCGCAAGAAAAAGGCCGCGTTGGACGCGGCCTCTCGCAACTGCGGAACGCGACGGCGGCTGGCCTTTGGGGCCGGACCGGGACACCAACAGCTTAGCGCCATTCAACCTTGGTGATCTCGTAGGCCTTGGCACCACCGGGGGTCACCACCTCCACCGAGGCGCCCTTCTTCTTGCCGATCAGGGCACGCGCGAGCGGCGAGGTGATGGAGATGCGGCCCTTCTTGGCGTCCGCCTCGACCTCGCCGACGATCATCCACACCGCCTTCTTCTCGGTATCCTCGTCGATCAGCGTGACGGTCGCGCCAAACATGATGGTGTCGCCGGAGAGTTTGCTGATGTCGATGATGTCGGCACGCGCGAGCTTGTCCTCGAGCTCCGCAATGCGGCCCTCGTTGTGGGACTGCTCTTCCTTCGCCGCGTGATACTCCGCGTTTTCCGAGAGGTCGCCATGCGAGCGCGCTTCGGCGATATGCTCGATGATGCGGGGCCGGTCGACAGACTGCCGCTTCTTCAATTCCTCACCAAGCGCGGCATAACCTCCCGCGGTCATCGGAACCTTTTCCACCATCGTTCTTGTCCTTCAATCGTGCAGGCCGCAGGAAGCGGCGCGCACGAGGTCTCTTGATCAGGGTTTTCCGCGCACGACGCAGCACAACGGCCGGCGTGGTGGATTCGACATTCGCACTAGTACCACTTTCCGCAGTTCGTGAACCGTCTCGAACCAATCACCTTTGGCGAACCTCGGAAACTCATGGTCCCAGCAACCTCATGATTCCAGTACCGCCTATCCGAAATCCCTGGAACGAATTCCCCGCATGCGGTGCAGGGACTTCAGACAGGCGACCCTAGAAACATATCTCCGCCAGAGTCCCCTTCGATCCCGACCTTCGCAAGCGGACTCGCCGCGATTTGATGCGAATGTGAGAATCGGGACACCAGCCATCCGCAGCGGCCCGAGGGCCGTAACAACATCGTCAAACGCGGCAAGTTCCAGCCGTTCCGACACCAAAGCAGATCGCCCGGCACATACGCTAGCACGGCCGACGGTCAGGTTTCCGAAAAATAACTCTGCAGGGTACGGACCTCAAGATCCCCGCCCAGATAGGCGCGGATACCTTGCGCGGCCGCCACCGCTCCCGAAAGAGTGGTGTAATATGGAACCTTATGCAAGAGGGCCGCGCGCCGCAAGGAGCGGCTATCGGCTAGCGCCTGCGGTCCCTCGGTGGTGTTGAAGACGAGCTGGATGTCGCCATTGGTGATGGCGTCCACGATGTGCGGACGGCCCTCCAGCACCTTGTTCACCTTCTCGGCCGGAATACCCTGGTCGACCAGGAAGCGCTGGGTGCCGGAGGTGGCCAGCACCCTGAATCCGAGCGACTGCAGCAGGCGGACCGCCTCCGCGATTCGGGTCTTGTCGCTTTCACGCACCGAGACGAACACGGTGCCCTTGCGCGGCACGCGCGTGCCGCCGCCGAGCTGGCTCTTGGCGAACGCCACCGCGAACGAGCGGTCGATCCCCATCACCTCGCCGGTCGAGCGCATCTCCGGGCCCAGCACTGTGTCGACGCCGGGGAAGCGGGCGAACGGAAATACCGATTCCTTGACGCCGACATGGTTGAGCCTGGTCTTCTTCAGATGGAAGTCGGCGAGCTTCTCGCCAGCCATGATCCTGGCGGCGATCTTCGCCACCGGCGTGCCGACCACCTTGGCCACGAAGGGCACGGTTCGCGACGCCCGCGGATTGACTTCGAGCACGTAGATCGTGCCGTCCTTGATGGCGTATTGCACGTTCATCAGGCCGACCACGTCGAGGCCGAGGGCGAGTTCGCGGGTCTGCCGTTCCAGCTCGGCGATGACCGGCGCATCCAGCGAATGCGGCGGCAGCGAACACGCCGAATCGCCGGAGTGGATGCCGGCCTCCTCGATATGCTCCATGATGCCGACGATGAAGGTGTCCTTGCCGTCGCACAGGCAATCGACGTCGATTTCGGTGGCGTCGGACAGATAGCGGTCGAACAGCAGCGGGTTCTTGCCGAGCACGGTGTTGATCTGCCCGGTCTTGTCGTTCGGATAGCGCGCCTTGACGTCGGCCGGCACCAGCTCCGGCAAGGTGCCGAGCAGATAGTCGGAGAGCTGGCTCTCCTCGCGGATGATCTGCATGGCGCGGCCGCCGAGCACGTAGGATGGGCGCACCACCAAAGGCAGGTCGAGATCGGCCACGACCAGGCGCGCCTGCTCGACCGAATAGGCGATGCCGTTCTTCGGCTGTTTCAGGTGCAGCTTGTCCAGGATGCGTTTGAAGCGGTCGCGGTCCTCGGCAAGATCGATGGCGTCAGGCGAGGTGCCGAGGATCGGCACGTCGGCCGCTTCCAGCGCGCGCGCCAGCTTGAGCGGGGTCTGGCCGCCGAACTGCACGATGACGCCGTGCAGCGTGCCGTTCCTGCGTTCGGTGGCGATGATCTCGAGCACGTCCTCGGCGGTGAGCGGCTCGAAATAGAGACGGTCCGCGGTGTCGTAGTCGGTCGACACCGTTTCCGGATTGCAGTTGACCATGATGGTCTCATAGCCGGCGTCGTGCAGCGCGAAGCAGGCATGACAACAGCAATAATCGAACTCGATCCCCTGGCCGATGCGGTTCGGCCCGCCGCCGAGGATGATGACCTTGCGGCCATCGGACGGTGCGCTTTCGTCGGCGAGCACGCCTGCGAACGGCTGCTCATAGGTCGAATACATGTAGGCGGTCGGCGAGGCGAACTCCGCCGCGCAGGTGTCGATGCGCTTGAACACCGGGCGGACGTCCAGCGCGTGGCGCTTCGTCGTGACCTCGGCCTCGGTCGAGTTGGCGAGCACCGCGAGCCGCGCATCGGAGAAGCCCATCGCCTTCAGCCCGCGCATGCCGAAGGCGTTGCCCGGCAGGCCGTGCTTGCGGACCTTGTCCTCGATCTCGACGATGCCCCGCATCTCGCCGAGGAACCAGGGATCGATCTTGCAGGAGTTGAAGATCTCCTCGTTGGTCCAGCCCAGCCGCATCGCCTGGGCCACCTGGAGAATGCGGTTCGGCGTCGGGGTGCCGAGCGCGGCGCGGATCGCGTTCTTGTCGTCGCCGCGGCCGAGGCCGTCGATCTCGATCTCGTCGAGGCCGGTGAGACCCGTCTCCAGGCCGCGCAGCGCCTTTTGCAGGCTTTCCTGGAAGGTGCGGCCAATCGCCATCACCTCGCCGACCGATTTCATCGAGGTGGTCAGGGTGGTCGAGGCGCCGGGGAATTTCTCGAACGCAAAGCGCGGGATCTTGGTGACGACGTAGTCGATGGTCGGTTCGAACGACGCGGGCGTAGCGCCACCGGTGATGTCGTTGGCGATCTCGTCGAGCGTATAGCCGACCGCGAGCTTGGCGGCGACCTTGGCGATCGGAAAGCCGGTGGCCTTGGAGGCCAGTGCGGACGAGCGCGACACCCGCGGGTTCATTTCGATCACGACCATGCGCCCGTCGGCCGGATTGACGCCG